>CEUS01081820.1_pt1 | contig 15648 bp, 10 predicted proteins | sample 427031 | NCBI WGS metagenome assembly CEUS01 (sample SAMEA2622837, study PRJEB7988) | marine metagenome | biome: marine biome (ENVO:00000447); feature: marine epipelagic mixed layer (ENVO:xxxxxxxxx); material: "saline water (ENVO:00002010), including plankton (ENVO:xxxxxxxx)" | depth 140 m | reverse complement strand
CGCATGGCCGTCTACGACCCCCACGATCCGGACCCGGCGCGGCGATTTAAGGCGGCCCTGCTGAATCGCGGATTTGCGATCTCACCAGACGGAATCACCTGGACCCAGCTCGAAACGCCTGCCATCCAAAGTTCTGACGAAGGTAATTTCAGTTACGATCCACAGCACGGACTCTTCATTCACACAGTGAAACGCAGTGGTCCCTACGGCCGGTCCGTGGCCGTCGCCACGAGTCGTGACTTCACCAACTGGAAGGACTACGGTGTCGTCTTTCACGCCGACGACCTCGACCAGACAATCGGCCGACGAAGGATCGTCGAACGGCTGGCAAACCCCACACTCAAACAAACGGAATACAACACACCGGAACACTACAGTGTACAAATCTACAACATGGGATTGTTCCACTACGAAGGTCTGTACATCGGGTTGCCTTCGATGTACCACCACACTGGCAAAGTCCCCACCGATTGGCCCGGATTCGACAAACTGAACCTCTCTCCCTACATCCTTGGGCTGGTACGCAAATATGGTGACTACACAGGTTTCTACAACATCCAGATGGCGTGCAGCCGCGACTTGAAGAACTGGCAGCGGGTCGGGCAGCGGGAGCCTTTCCTGTCCGCTTCGCCGTTGGGTGCCGGTGCCTACGACATCCAAACGATCATCGGCCCCTCCGCACCGGTGGTTCACAATGACGAGCTCTTCTTTTATTACACCGGCATCAAACAATACGCATTCGTAGGATCCGGGAATGACCCGAGTTACGAAGATTATGTCCCTGACGCTGGGGCCATTTGTCTGGCCATATTGCGCCGCGATGGGTTTCTTTCTCTCGATGCGGGCGAAACACCGGGGAAACTGACAACCCGCCCATGTGTGCTTCCGGGCGGCCGTTTGCGCGTCAACGTCGCAGTGCGCAAACACGGACACCTGCAGATCGAAGCGTTGAACTCCAATGGAGACGTCCTCGCTGTTTCCGTACCAATCACACGTGACGAGCGACGTGCGGAAGTCGCCTGGAAACGTGGCAACATCATCGATTTGAAAGGCCAGCTGGTCCACTTGCGTTTCACACTGTGTCGCAGTGGCCTGTACTCGTACTGGTACGACACTCCCTGAACAGCTTGCCAGATCACCCAATCAACCGGCACCGCAAGCAGCAAGTCAAGCCTGCCAGTCGACTGCCCTGCCGTCCCTGGAAACCGGCGGGTCTTACGGGCGCCGTGGCAGCGGTATGCGCTGATGAAAACCGACATCAACCGCTCCCCTGTCGGGTAGATTGTCGCGCCGTGTCGTCCGTTCATCTAGTCCTGCGAATGCCGCCAATTCGGAACCCGCGTCGATGCAAGGACTGGCCACGGATTGCCCCACCCTGCCACGGGTCAGGTAACAGGGGCCGTATGGCCCCCTGATGAAAAGTGGATCGTCGGCAAAATTGCCACCCTGGTCCTCCAGCGCTTCCGGAACTCCGCCTTGAATACAGCAATGGCTGAGCATCCCCCCTGAATCCACAACACGAAACGCGTCTGCATTTCCCCAGATGATTGAATTCACCATCTGGGGAGCCGCTCCCTGTCGCAGGTCAACTCCCGCAGTCCGTGCTCCCGTCACGGTACAATTGACAATGCGTACTCGACCCGCACCGCCGCGAATGCGCAGCGCCTGTGGCAAGCCCTTTTCACCCTGCGCCAAGACAAGCACATTCTGCAACGTAAAATCTCCCCCGGTCGCATTCAGATCAAGGTGGCTGACCTGTGTGTTGCCGATACGAACACGGGTCTCCTCTAAAGGGCGTGGCCCACCCGGTTCCGGTCGATTCTTGGCTCCGTAATCCCAGCCGAAATGGAGAGCACCGAATCGTCCACCTTCAATTTCAACCCGCTCGAGGGGTCCGTAGAAAAGAACAGGCGCGTCACAGAAGACATCGTAAAGGCGCACATCGACCAGCCGATTTTGAGGAAACTGATCGCGTGGGGCGCTGTGACTATAAATCCCATATTTACCCCCAACTGCCGTGATCTGCACTCGTCGAAGCTGAATATCCCGAGACACGTCAACCGGCCCGGCCGCCCAGTGATTGCGAATCCCAAACGCATTACCTTGCGGAACATCGCTCACCGAACAGTCCTCAACACGGATATGTCGCACGCCATCTTCGATTTCCCAGGCGTTGCCTGTCGAGTTGGGCGCATGTCGCGCGTGACAACGCAAGAACGTGATGTGTGTTGTTATCGCACCCGATCCTTTATCCGCATCGCCACTAGCATCGAAAGCATCTTCGGTCCAGTCTTCAATCACGCAATCGCGAGCTTCGCAGTGACTCGATCCGGCACCAAAATCCAACCCCACGAACGCCCGGACAATTTTTACGTCACGGACCAGTAGCCGGCTGGCGTATTCCGCGACTACCGCGCGGGGGTTGTAATAATCAGCCTGCTGGTAGATGTTCGCATCGATCGCAAGGCCCAGCAGTTGTACATTCCGCACAGGTTCCTGCGGTGTGCCGGCGATGTGAATGACGTGCACCTGGCTCGCAGTCGTCCGCTGCTGACGGGTACCGTTGGCAGCGCCATCCGCCAACTTGATTGTCGCCCCAGTACCCGACAAAACCGTACCGCTGCCGCGAACCTGTATCGTTCCGCGCACGAGGTAGGGTTTCTCGCTGGCAGGAAAAAAGACAACTCCCCCCCCTGCCGCCTGGACTTGATTCAACGCCTGCTGGATCGCTGGCAGGGAATCTGTCACACCATCGGCAACCGCACCACAGTCCGTTACATCCACCCGCGTTGGCAAAGACGGTGGTACTGCGTTCGCTGCCATGCAAGACCAGGGGAATAGTCGCGTCGTGCTGAGCACCAGACCACAGATCAGGATCGCGTGTCTTCCCATCAGCTTTTCTCCGCATTGGCCAGAGTTTAGATGCAGTCACCCCAAGAGGATGGCGTCTTGTCTCGCTGTAGAGGGTAGCCGAAACCGATTGCGACAGTTACCCTGTGGATCAGGGAACGACGTCTACCAGACTATGCAATCTGGACAGGACTTGAAACCGTTGCGTCCTTTGCGGAGAAGTTGCCGATGATCGCAGCACGCTCTTGGACCCATCGCATTCCCCTCGTGGTATGGGGCTGGCATCTGCTCACGTGCCTGGTTACGGCACATGCCCATCCACCAGAATCTCTCGGCATCGGGCAAGTCGCGCCAGATATCACCGGCGTTGACGTGGACGGAAACGCGTTCAAACTAAGCGACTACCGCGGCAAAATCGTGGTACTCGACTTCTGGGGTGACTGGTGACCTCCGTGTCGGGCTATGTACCCGCACGAGCGGTCGCTCGTCAAACGGCTAGCGAATCAGCCATTCGCACTCATCGGCGTAAACAGTGACCCCAAAGACAAAGTCATCGCGGCGCGCCAGCGCGAGCGCATTACCTGGCGTTCGTTCTGGGATGGTGGTAATACCAGCGGCCCGATTGCCAGTGCGTGGAATGTCACTGCGTGGCCGGTGATCTATATCCTCGATGACCAGGGTGTTATTCGTTACAAGGGCCTGCGTGGCCCCGCGATGGACGAAGCGGTCGACCGGCTGCTGGCCAGTTCGCTAACGACACTACGGGAGCACCTCAACCACTCCGACCCGGGGTTGCGCGGACTGGCAATCTTCCGGTTGGCCAAACACCACCCCGACCAGGCCCGCCAGGTCGTGACACGGTTTTTCACAGATGCTGATTCACAGGTTCAGTCGCGCACCGCGGTCGCCTCTGGCCTCCTGGGAAACCGTTCTCCGGCATTGCTTCCAGCGGTCCGCGCCGCACGTCTTGATCCAGTCGCTGAGGTACGTACGGCCAGCTGGCAATTACTCACCCAGTTCCACGATACCGAATCGGGGCCACTCGCGCTGGCAGCGCTGCGTGACGACGCTCAGATGGTGCGACAAGCAGCCTTGGCAGCGATCGGCACATTGCGGCCTGCCAATGCGGAACCGGCGCTGCTGCGCATCTCCCAGCAAGGCAACCCTGCATTAACCCGCGCAGCGTTATTGGCACTAGCCGATCTGGGTTCTGACCTGGCCAAAACACGGCTACTGGAATTTGCCGGCAACCCCGCGCACCCTGATCGAGTGGGGGTCGCTCTGGCACTCCATCGCATCGCGCCTGCAACCAGCCTGCACCGTTTCAAAACGTTGCTGGATGATAAGAATGCAAGCCTGCGTGAACAGGCCACACGCGCCCTCGCAGAACTCAATGGCGTGGAAACGCTCGAACTCTATTTCAGCGTTCTTGAGGATCCGGCACCACAGGTACGTCAAATCGCGCTGAAAGCGCTGGCTGCGATGGATACACCGCAGACCCAACAAAGGCTGCAGCAATACGTAACTAGCCAGGTCAATACCCTGCTGAAGGTCTTCCAGGGTACCAATTCCCAGGCCATGCGTCAGGCCAGCCGCGAAGCCGCGGGATTAGGACTCGGTGCCGCGCCTCTCCTGTTGGCAAAACTCCCACAGGCGTCACCTGTCGGTCGGTTCTACCTGTCCCAATCCATCGGTGCTTCCCAGCACCCTGACGTGTTGAACGGAACCTTGAAGCAGTTACACAGGCCGCTGCGCGACCGCGGTTTGCGGCAAATTTATGAGCGTATTCTCTTCGGCTATCGCGGGCAACTGCGTCCCCACGTAGAAGACTTTCTGGACGATCCACTCGCCGAAGTCCGGGAAAGCGGAGTCCGCCTGCTCTCCAGTCTCCGCTACAAAGATCAACCGGCAGCCGATCTATTGGCCGCGGCGTTACAAGACACAGTCCAATCCGTTCGGCTTGAAGCCGCCGTTGGATTGGCCGTCAAACAGGATGAAGCCGCACGGGAAGTTCTCGAAACAACATTGCGGCAAGGGCCGGAAGACCTGCGTTTCCCGGCCTTTCTGGGAATCCTGCACTATCCCCCAGACGTCGCGCTCCCAGTCATCGGTGACATCCTCGATACGATTCAACCAGTGCATCTGGGCAACATCTGTTTCCGCTTGTCGCAACTCAAAGAGCGGCAGGCCACGCAACTGATCGTTAAGGCGATTCAGCGTATGGATCCACGGTCCAAATCGCGGGGCATCTCTTACCTGCAACGGCAGAACACACAAGCCGCGGCGCACGCGCTCGGTGTGCTGCACAAGCATAAAGAGCCAACGGTCCGACGCGCTGCACAAGATGCACTGCGTCGAATGAAACACCCCGAAGCCAAGAAAATTCTCCAGCAACTTGGCGTTCCATCGGCGCCAACACCACCCGAACGGGACAACAATCCTTTCCTGGGTGCGGACGGCGGCTTCACTACCCCGGCGCTGTACTAATACCATCCCAGGCGAATGGGCCAGCGATCGCGCGCTGGTCACCGCCAATCAAACTGCCTCTGCGCCTGGCCTGCCCTCGGCAACAACAAATGACTTCCGGGTAATCAATGGTGCGCCACGCCGCGTGACAAACGGTACGACTTGATAGTCGGCACGCCAGGTATCGGGGGTCACTGTACAACTGACATACCCACGTTCCGCGTTGTGAAAACGGACAAATGCATTTTCGGCAAGCATGGTATCCGTGTAGGCCGCCTTGACCATCCCATCACCAGCGGAGCTGATCGACGTCCCCACAAATTCGGTGGCGATAGTCGCCAATTCCGGACGGTCAAAATCAACCTTCAAATCATTGACGTAATTGGTGTGGATGTCCCCCGTAAGAACGACCGGATTGGGAATCTGACGGTCTTCCAAAAACTGCAACAGGCGTTTGCGTGGCACATCGTAGCCGGACCACTGGTCCATACTATAGTGCCCCCCCTCACCGGGAAGCCGATCGACTCGAGCCATCATGACTTGCTGCGCCAGCACATTCCACTGCGTTTCCGACCGCAGCAGCCCTGCAGTCAACCAACTCTCTTGCCGGGCGCCAAGCATGGTTGCCTGGGGATCGAGAACCCTGCCCTCCAGCGGTTTCTTGCCATCACCATTAGGTTGATCCGACCGGTATTGGCGCGTGTCCAGCACAAAAAATGTGGCCAACCTACCAAACGGCACCGCACGATAGATTTGCATCGCAGGACCGCGAGGCACCGTCGAACGACGCAGTGGCATATGTTCGTAGTAAGCCTGATAGGCATTGGCCCGCCGCGCCAAGAAAGCGACTTCGTCGATGCCAGTCTGTTCCGACACCTCTGACGCGTAGTTGTTGTCGAACTCGTGGTCATCCCAGGTCACCAGCCATGGACAAGACGCGTGTGCCGTTTGCAGATCGCCGTCCGATTTGTACTGCGCATGTCGGTTACGGTAGTCCTCCAGTGATGTGATCTCCAGACCAGTGTGCTCGCGAATCAAGTTCGCGCGGCCAGCCCCCTCGTAGATATAGTCACCCAGGTGAATAATCAAATCCAGGTTTTCGGCCGCCATATGCTGATAGGCGGTATAGTACCCGGTCTCGAAATGCTGGCACGAGGCAAACGCAAATCGCAACGCCTGGGGCGTTGCCTCGACAGCCGGTAAAGTCCGGGTGCGACCGACTGGACTCTCTTCGCTACCGGCACGAAAACGATACCAATACCACCGATCCGGATCGAGTCCCGCCACTTCGACATGAACCGAATGGGCAAGTTGCGGTGCCGCAACTGTGGTTCCCTCCTGCACGATCTGCTGAAAACCCTCGTCACGAGCGACTTGCCAGCCCACTTCCACCCGCGCAGGCGGCATGCCACCACCAATCAACGGCTGCGGGGCAAGCCGAGTCCACAACACCACCCCATCCGGCGTCGGATCACCAGAAGCCACGCCGAGTTGAAATGGATTCTCGGCAAACCGTACACGACGACGCACCACACCGTCCACCTGCCCCGCCTGCCACGGCGGCAGCACCAACGTGGCCGCACCTGCCAGCCAGGCGCGACGAGAAATGGTCTGTGTTCCAAAATCCCAGCAACGTGGGCGCATGGCGGTGGCTCCCTGATGGTATCGAGAATTCGTATTGTGACTCACCTCTACCTGGTGATCTCAGAGAATGAGGAGGCGGCCAGGACATCACATCCCAAATGAGCATTTCGCCTGCCGGTAGTATAGCGCCGCCGACCTTCAGCACCAACGGTTCCGCTCAACTGGCGGTATAGTACCCGGTCTCTTTCACCGGGACGTAGCTGGACTTTCACCGGGACACTGTCCTGTCCACACCCTCAGGGCGACTCTTCCGTAGCCGGCAGTGCCGCTGCGGAAACGGGAATCGTACGAGCGTTATTTTGTGTGCTGATTTCCAGCTCCTCCACGCCAGCATCGACGCGCACCTGCAACTCTACAGCACCGGAAAACTGCGAAGCCCATTGGAATTCAATCGTCCGCTGTTGGCTGGTCAAATCCTGCGGGGCAGGCAGGCCACCGATGTTTCGCTCCAGAACGGTGTGCGCCGCACCCGTCTCCAGCGAACGCTCCAGGACTGTGATCCTTGCGTCGTGTACCGCTGCAGCACCAATGTTGTGGACCGTCACTGCTGCCTTGCCTGGACGCCCTTCGCCGGGAATCTGCAAAAGATGCAAATCGTCGCCACCGATGGCCAGATCAGGACGCAATTGCGGCGCCGCTACAAAGGCCTCGTGCTGCGTAATCCGTATCTGGCAAAGCGTCCGGCCGGGAAGCGTAAAGGCGACCCCTCCCATCCGCTCGCGGTGGTCAAAGAGCACTGTCTGGCGAACCACATCGTCCACAGTACCGTCACCATCGCGATCCTCCTTGCGCTCCAGTCGATAACGCCCCGGCTGTAACTGCCAGAATTGAACGAAAGGCTGTTCCTTATCATCTCTACCGGTGTAGACCCAGGCAACCAGGGACCGCTGGTCACGAGCCCCCACCAGAGCGGAAAAATCGGGTGAGACTTTGCGCCACGTGACCGCAAACGAGGGCGCCTGTGTGATCGCAACCGGACCACCACTCATGGGTCCCATCAAGGAAAACGGCAACAGATTGATCCGATCAGTACCGCGCACCTCAGTGGTTAACATGGGCAAATTAAACCGCATCGCAGCCAAAGGGCCGGCATGAACCCTGCCCAACTGCTGCACGTCGCCGGTAAGCTGAAAACGCCCATACCCCCCGCCGGCGGCAATCAAATCATCGTAGTCGGAACGGCCCGTATAACTGCGATACCAGCGGGCCAGCCACAAGTGGTTTTTTAACTGCATCCCCGCCCAATCGAGCGAGCCAGGGGCAGGATTCTCGATTTGCTTCCCCTGGTAACTGCGCAGGATGTCTAACTGGGCATGTACGCCACGCAACAGGGTTACGTCGCCAGTCAACTGGTAGGCCAACAGAATTTTCGCCCACACCATGTCGAGATCCTGCGGCTTCCAGCTGTAGAGCTCTCCCAAACCCGGATCCCACCAGGTCTTGTTCCCGTTGAGTCGTTCGTCACCGAAGTGAATCGCCGCCGGGAAGATCCCCGCCGGCTTTCCATCAGCCTCGCGAAGCGCCGCTTCACTCCAGGTCCGAGACCAATCGACCAGCAATTTCACAGCGCGTGGATGTCTGGAATACCAGGCGAGCATCGCCACCGGGCGCATCGCGCGGCCACTATACAACACATCAAACGCCTGATTGTCCCCGGCACTGACCTCGGTCGCACTGAGCACCATTGACCGAAACTGCCGACGCCCTGACCGATTGGTTCCAAAGTGGACTTCATCGATGGTCTTGACTGTCTGCATACAGCGTTCCACCGGTTCGGGATTGCCGTAATCCAGCGCCACTAGAACCGAGGTATCAGCGGACATTTCACTGGAATGTTCAATATCCTTCAGTTCCCGATCGAACCCGTTAACCACCATCCCCTGATCCCACACCCCATCGGCCAGCCGGTGCATCCCATCGACCACCGACCGATCGCCAGTTAACAACGCCGACTGGCTAAACCGTCGCAGCGATTCCACGTCGTCTTCCCAGCCACCACCTAACTGACCGTCCGCTTCCTGCCGTACTTCAAACCACCACCGCACCACATGGTCGACACGCGCCCGCAACTCACTTTGATTGAGCGCCCACTCCGGTGCACCGGGATGCGACGGGGGACGCATCCCAGCACCCCAGGGAACACGACCACCAGTGTAAATCTTGACGATCGCGCTTTCGGGGAAACGCTGCTGCTGACCGCTGATGATCTCGTCAAACCCTTGCTTGGACATGGGACGCTGGGACGCCCCCATTTGCTTCCACCACCAGTAGTACGCGCGCATCGGTTCCAGCATGGATCGTGGATACAACAGACTTTCCGGGGGAACTGTCAGCGAAGCCCAGTCATGCGTTTTGGCGTCCCGCAATAATCGACCCAGTACTGCCGCCGCGCGCTGGTCTTCTTCGTCACCACGTCCCCGCACGTCGGCCAGCGCTTGCTCCAGGTCAGCGACTAGAACGGCAAAGGCCTCAGCATAGTCGGGCTGATTTTCGAAAAATGCCGCCAGCTGCCAATAGGTAAGCAAATAGGTTCGCGGAGCCGCCCCTTTGAGCGCCGCGATCCGATCGCGACCCTGCTGCAAATTTCCATCGCGCACCATGTCGCGTGCTGGCAACAACTGGGGAGCGGGAACCCAGCTGTGACCGGCCAGATTCGGCGCCCAGGGCAAGACCACCGCATCGAGCGTCTGAAAAACATCCAACTCATTGAGTAACTTTCGAGCCTGCCTATCCTGGTCATCACTTGTGATTGCCTGTTCCAGCCATTTCTTCGAGACCTGCAGCGCCGGACCGGGATTGTCATTCGCCAGGTGGCCGGCGACGGCCAAACCGAGCGTGCCACGCAAGCGTGGGCTGGCGTCCGAAAACTGGGAAATTGACTGCAACGCCTCAGCGAATTGCTCTGCATTGATCAACTGCAAGATGGCTGAGGTGGCAGCCGGCGGCTTCTCTGGGCCTCGTAGTTGCCCGCTTTCCCACCGGAACGCCCGCGGCTGCGCCGCAGTGGCAATGGCCGGCAGAAACAGCAAGATGGCGAACCAAATGTTCGACCGGCAGTCACTTCGGTTTAATAACATGCCCCTTCCCTTTCACCTGAAACAGGCGTTATTGGTCCTCGACGCGCGTGAACATCAGCAAACGAAAGTCCATCACCTGTGAACCGGGTATCGCGGTTGCGCGCAACTTCAGCGGAGCGCGTCCTTGCTGCAGAATGATGGTACCCAACCGCAACGCCCGAAACTCCTTCACGTAAGACTCCGTCCGTTTCACTCGGTCATGTTCCGCACCTCTGAGCTGCGGATCGTGGGCGGCTGCGACACGGCCAGTCAGCAGGCTTTCACCATGCCGCAACTCAATCGAGGAACCGACGTCTCCTTCAGGACAGCTGTAATAGACGTCGACGTGGTAAGTGCCTGCCTGCCGAACCTCGACATCCCAGCGAATACGATCGTCGGTCGTAGTCCAGTTGGTAAAGTACGAACAATTCGGAAACCGATTGGAACGGCGTATCCCGCCCTCGGTCACCGCATCGCGTGCCGGCAACTGGGTGTACCGATAAACCGGATCACCCAGTGGAAACGGTCGATCTCGGTCTTCCAATCCGGGTAGCAGTTCCTGCTTCCATTCCGCAACCGCAAGACGCAATCGTGCTGCCACATCCGGCTGCGAGGTGGAAACATCGCGACGCTGCCCCGGATCACGCAGCATGTCGTAAAGACGTCCGCGATGATCCAGTCGGTAACGCTGGGTGCGCACACTGACTCGACCGCGCCAATGGGAAAACAACTGGCGTTCCTGCCAGTCGGGATCATCCGCGGTCAACAGCGGTTTCAAGCTGATACCATCCAGTGGTTTCTCGCTCGCAAGGGGAATACCCGCCAAGTCAGCCAGCGTCGGCAACAGATCCGTCACCGACGCAATTTGCGGGACCTCACGCTCGGCCGAGATATGTCCTGGCCAGCGAATGAACAAAGGTGAACGCACTCCCCCTTCATCGGTTGAGCCCTTGCGACCGCGCATGCCGCCGTTGTAACGGAACCCGTTCGGTCCGTTATCGGAAAAATAGACCACGATCGTATCGTCTGCCAGCTGCAGCGTATCGAGCCGGTCCAGCAGCCGCCCCACATTCCAGTCAATATTCTCACACATGGCGAGTGCGGCGCGGACGTGGGCAACGTTCTCCCGCTGGGGTTCGCGATGCCGTGATGCCAGCGTTTTCTCGCGGAACTTGTCCCACCAGCGGTCGGGAACCTGCATGGGAGAGTGTGGCGTGTTGTAAGGCAGATAGACAAAGAACGGGCGGTTGCGGTTGTCTTCCATGAAGCGGATGGCGTGGTTGGTAAAATCATCGATGATGAATCCCTCCCCCCGCACCAGCTGACCATTCCGTTCCAGCAGAGGGTCAAAATAATTACCCCAGTGGCCGGAACAAAATCCGTAGTATTCGTCAAATCCGCGTCCATTAGGGTGATAGGGATACTGCATCCCGCTGTGCCACTTGCCAAAAGCCGCGGTCGCGTATCCCGCAGCGCGAAAGGTGTCCGCGATGGTCCGCTCAGCAAGGTCCATACGTTCACCACCAGCCGAGGTGCTGTACACGCCGCTGCGTGGATGGTAGCGCCCCGTCATGAACTCAGCCCGGGTAGGCGAACAGACAGGGCAAACAAAAAAGCGATCGAACCGAGCACCTTGCAGTGCCAATTGGTCGAGACGCGGTGTCGCTAGATTACGGTTGCCGTGCAGACTCAGGTCGCCCCATCCCTGGTCATCCGCCAAAATGACAACGACGTTCGGGTGCTGCGCCGCCCCAAGGACTGTCGGAACCATCACACAGAGTAACGTCGCTGACAACAAGGGCCAATTCAATGAACCTCGGACCGCCAGTCTCATTTCCCTGTTCCCCGCACCCTGAAAGCTCTCCTCCGTCACAGCGGTTTTCTGCCGCCCAGCATCAGCCGCCCCTAACATACCAGATCCCGGCCACGGCACGCCCCGCCAGGGCTGTGCGGCAGCATACCGGGAGGCCACTCTGTGCGGCAAGTCACCGCGCCGCATATGCTCAACTCGAGATGCCCGTAATACGCCACGTAGACCGAGTTGGGAATCTTCTGGCGTGCCTGACCTCCGACACCATCGCGGCCCCACCGGAAGACCAGGCATTATTCGCCGAGACCATGCCGGCCGTCGAAATCCTGGGAACGCTACTGGCTCAGTGGAAGCTGGCCAAGTGTCACTAGCTGCTCGATCGACCGGTCTCCAATAGCGGACGCCTGAAAGAACTGCTACTGCAGAGCGCCACGCGGCATCACTGGCATTGGCAGATGATCCAGACACGTAACTGATGCGTTGTGGCGGAACGGCCGCTTCCGCTAACCGGCGTGTTCTGGACGGAGCAGCGACTTGGGGCAATCTGGCGAAAACCGCCATCGATGGAGCTGCTACTGACGCCTGGCTTGTCGATCTCTCGACCGCACCGCGAAACGGCAACCGAAAGCGGTAGCGACTCGGCCGCGACCGGTGATCTCTCCTGGACCGGCTGGTACGCCATGCACGCCGCGTTTTCCACGGCGCCGTTGGCACTCTTCAAACCGGGTCGACCAGAACATATCAAAGTGATATCATTTAAATATCACAGGCAACTTAAACGCGAACAGGAGGGCCAACCATGTCGCAAACACCCATTGAAGAACAAACCTACCGACCGTTACCCGGCTGGCCGTTCGTCGCACTCCTCCCAGGGACACTGATTGCCGGCATCACCCAGTTCATCTTTTCCCTCGGCCCTTTGGGAACCACTCCGCTGGCGATTCTGTTACTCGCCCTCGCCATCCTGCTGTTTGTCGTTGGGTTGTTCGGGTTCCAGGCGATCGCACCCAACTCCTGTCGGGTGTTCCTGTTGTTTGGCGTCTATCGGGGTACCACTCGCCGGTCGGGCTTCTACTGGGTCAACCCGTTCTTCAGCAAACGTAAGTTGTCCTTGCGGATTCGCAACTTCGAAACCGGGTCGATCAGCACTCCCACACAGGTGGTGACGGCAACCGGACAGACGATCAAGCAGAAGTCGCGTACCGCGGGCAAGCCTTCCAAAGTCAACGACCGGGACGGCAATCCGATCGAAATCTCCGCGGTGGTCGTCTGGAAGGTGGTCAATACTACAGAAGCTCTGTTCGAGGTCGACGATTACGAGGACTTCGTCGCCGTACAGAGTGAATCGGCGCTGCGCAATCTCGCCAGCCGCCATCCCTACGACAGCAAAGACACCGAAATTTCATTGCGTGGCAATGCGGACGATGTTTGCGAACAGTTGGCACACGACATCCAGGCACGTTTAGATAAAGCGGGTGTGAAGGTACTCGAGGCACGTATCAGCCACCTGGCTTACGCGCCCGAAATCGCGGCGTCGATGCTGCAGCGTCAGCAGGCCCAGGCAGTGGTCGCGGCGCGCACACGCATCGTCGATGGCGCCGTTGGCATGGTCCGCATGGCGATCGATCGCCTGTCAGAAGACAATATTCTCGATCTGGATGAAGAACGAAAGGCCGCAATGGTCTCCAACCTACTCGTGGTCCTCTGCGGCGATCGGCACACCCAACCCGTGATCAACACGGGCAGTCTCTACCAGTAGACGTACCCTTGGAATCTACGTATCGCGAGAAGGGTTGAATGAACCGCAGCGTTTGCCGGTTACCCGCAGCGTCCCGTACAACAACGTCATCAGGCACTTGTGCCACTGGCAGCCTGGCTGGCCACTCCGGTAAACCATTTTTCGCTTGCACAGGAAACCGCATCATGCATCGTATCCGTCTGGCCTTCTTGCTCTGCATCCCCTGTTTGCAGGCAGCTTCTGCCCAGGTGACACTCAAACCGGCGTTTCAGGAAGAAAGTCGCTTTACCATCCAGGAGATTTCCAGCTCGCAGCAAACACTGTCCATTGCCGGCATGGATGTGGTCACAAAAACTGAATCCGTTGCCACCATCGTCTCTGTCGTCGGCAAACGCGATACGGCAGGGCACCTCGAGGTCACCAAACGCACCAAAGCCCTCCAGGTTTCAATCAACACACAGGGGATGGAATATTTCTTTGATTCCGCCAATCCGGACAAACGCGGCAATTCCCCACTCGAAATTTTTCGGGATGTCCACAAGCTGAGCACACGAATGACGTCCATTGTGGTGTATGACAAGGACCTCCAGGTGCGCGAGGTCAAGATTGACGACGACCTGCTGAACGGCTTGCCGGCAGCGGCGCGCAATCTGGCCAACAACCAGTTCGCCCCCCAGGCACTCGCGACAGCGGCCCAACAGGAATTCGCTTGCCTTCCCGAGAAACCTGTCAAAACAGGTGACTCCTGGACCAGACCGGAAACACTTACCCTTGACTCTGGTCAGGCGCTGGTTTTCGAGGTGCACTACCGCTACGACGGAACGATCGACAAGAACAACATGACACTCGACAAGATCACCCGTCGGCCGCTGAAAGTCAAATTGACACTAGCTGACGACGCGCCACTGCCGTTCAAACTGAAAGCGAGCAACCTCAAACCGGAAAACTCAGGCGTACTACTGTTTGATCGCAGCCGTGGCCGCTTCGTACAGCGCAAAGAATCAGTTCGGATCGCAGGCGGTATTACCTTCATCGCCAACGGGAACGACCTGCCGGCGAAACTGGATCTCGTCATCAATAGCGAAACGACAGAAATGCGCTGAATCCGGGGACGACCGGGATACCACGGACATGCAAACCTGACACGCATTACCCGAAACAACACACCAGAGATTGCACGTTGTGAGCCAACGCACCTCTTTCCTGCTTCGTACCGATCCGGAAATCATGGAAGCAATGAAACGCTGGGCCCGTGACGAGCTGCGCAGCGTCAACGGCCAAATTGAATTCCTGCTACGGCGTGCCCTGCAGGATGCGGGGCGGCTCAAGGCTGGCGGCCCCACAGAGACGGGCGACCACGCAAAGGCCCCCTGAAGATCCCTGGGTCCGTGGCACCAGCGTCGGACCTGGCACCCCCGACGTCACGACGGAGGATCAAGGTAGTTCACCCGTGCATCAGCCAGTTGCTGCGGCAAGGCCCCCGGTGAAGAGAGCAGGAACGTCGCCTCCGGCAACGCCGCCATCGCCCGGCAGACACCGTCAATCCCTGAGCGGTCCAAATCTGCAAAGGGTTCATCCAGTAGCAACAACCGCGCGCCGGTGATGAAGGTCCGAGCCAAAGCGACACGTCGACGCTCTCCTCCGGAAAGACGCCCGGACTGCCGGTCCGCCAGATGGGATACCCCAAGTCGCTCCAGCCACTGATGTGCCTCGGTCAGTTGTTGCCGACGCGGCAGCTTGCGTGCCACCGCTCCCAGCATCACGTTGGCCAGTACCGACCCACGAAACAGGTAGGGCAGCTGGTGCAGATAAACGCGTTCGCGCATCGTTACAGAGACGGCAACGTCCCCCTGAAATGCACGCTCCAGACCGCTCAACACGCGCAACAAGGTCGTCTTGCCACTGCCATTGGCCCCTACCAGGGCAACGCATTCTGCATGCCCAACCGTCAAACGGGGCACCCGACAAATGGTGTTGCCTCCGCGGTCGACTTGAAGGTTTCGAATCTCCAGCACTGCCTTACCCCTGCCACTTGTTCGGTTGGCTCATTCTACTTATCCCTCTTTTTTCCCACGGTTACACCA
>CEUS01089599.1_pt1 | contig 15655 bp, 11 predicted proteins | sample 427031 | NCBI WGS metagenome assembly CEUS01 (sample SAMEA2622837, study PRJEB7988) | marine metagenome | biome: marine biome (ENVO:00000447); feature: marine epipelagic mixed layer (ENVO:xxxxxxxxx); material: "saline water (ENVO:00002010), including plankton (ENVO:xxxxxxxx)" | depth 140 m | reverse complement strand
CATTATCTACTCTCCCCCTGTTGCAACCTTGGGAAACTATGTGTTTATCACTTTGATCCTTTTAAGGGATGACTGTACCTGAGATATGGCATTTTGTCAGTTGTATGATTTTCAAAGTGTTTCTTTCACATTGACGATTTGTACATTGGTTGCGTTATGATCCACAAACTTGCGATGGTGTAGAAAATCATTAGTGCCAGCATGGGATATTGCGATTGAAATGCCCTGTGTCGATCTTGGATCGTCTTAAGAGCTATTGCGTGCGATACAACTACTCCTACCACATGTCCAATCACTATTGAAGTAACAGAAACGATCCAGAAAAATGTAGGACTCATTACTTGGAAGTTGAGTCGATAGTTTGCCGTACCGAAGATGTTCCATCCTTGGCCAAACGGATCAGATAGTAAAGGCAATATAAGTTGACCTTGAACTAATAAAAATAGGAGAAAGTGGGCTACATGATAAGCTAAGGCAATGGGTATAAGGCTCGTGACAAAACTGTTTGCAAAGGTAAACAATCCGTAATCTTCGCCGCTAAAGCATTTCATTAGAAATGAGACAAGCAAGTACAAGCCAATAAAAACTACGGAAACTACTATTAGTCCCAGTGATCCCACGATCAACGGATTAGGAATGTATTCGAGCACAGAGCTCTGGAGCCGTGCCCAGATCACGGTTCCCATTAACCCATCAAATGTAACGGCACTCAACAGTAGTAAAACGAACATCATTTGCGACGTAGATATCACATTTGTTTCAATAAGACCTGATCCGGGAAACCTCAGGTTTATTTCCCTCTTTCTTGTACTGGTGCCTGATCTTGGATCGTACCGTACCTCTAGCGGAGAGAATCGAGCTAAAAAACCGAAGGCTACTGTAAATCCTTCTCCGTTACGTAGCCAAATATCTTTGCCAAACGTCACCATCCCAATCCAAGTTATGGCGGAATAAATGATTATCATTTGCCCGAGACGTATTGGAACAACGGAATCATGATAAACATTCTCAGCCCAAGCGAATGCAAAAAATATTAGAAGGGCAGGGGTGCTTCCTATCCACTTTGGATACTTGAGTAATGGTGCAATCGATCTTGAAGGATTCATAGTCGAGTAAAGTTTTTCTCCCCAATGAAACAAGGAATACCAGGGATTTACCAATCTCCAAATGTCTCCGATAAAAGCACATAGATATGCAAGTCCCACCCACCATATTACCCATATGAAGGTTGGAGCGATGTTATAAATGGGATTGTCACTTCCCCAGAAACAGGCGTACAGGATTACAAAAAATATGAAAGCGCCAATTAGTCTAAATGTACTCAATGCAGGGACACTTGAAAGTACTTTAGTAATACTCCAATTTGATATGTTCAATCGAAAAGATTGAGCCTCTAAATTAAATCGACTGATAAATATGGCAGCCAGGGCAAATGTGAGAATAATGGTTATTGCTGCTCCGATAAGGCAGAACATAAGAGGTAGAGGAGGGGTGAAAGGTTCTATATAAATGTGTGCAAGAAATGAAAATATAGAAGGGTGTGGATCTAAACTTAATGACATAAATTAGTAGGGGCCTAAGTAACCTCTGATTTAAATAAAACTATTCGATGTATCTTATGAATAGTTCCTAAACATCTATAATTATTGGATTTTGATGACTACTTCGCTTCGCCCTGTGTGAACATGTTCGAAAGTGATTCCTTTTTCTGTGTTGATAAAAGGTTTTTCGATTCCATCAAAGAATACTTTTACACAGCATTCGAAGGCATATTCCCCGCCTGATAATAGAGAATTGGGTATTCGGACTGAGGTTAGTGATTCTGTTCCGGAGGGTCCCGCAGCTATGAATTTCACTTCCTGTGTATTGCTATCAAATAGTAAATCATAAATATTGGACTTGGACGTTATATCCAGTGTATCGGAAGAGTGATCACCTATTGCGAATTGATATTCCACGTCAACTAGAGGAGTCAATATTGCCCTATACAATGCCCTCTCATTTTCTTTGATCGCATCACTCCTATTAGTTTTAACAGCGACCACAATTAGCCGACCTGTAGCATCGATCTCGAGGGTACGATCCTGGGCGAAAGTACCTCCATACATCGAATGTGCCGTCTTCGTCCTATCTAGACGCAACTCATTGAGTAGCTTTTCTTGAGCAGACAGAGTTTTGGAGGTGTCTTCCAGTAGTGGAATGTTAAAACTTGTGGGGTACCAGTGTTCAGCACCATCTCTAGTGCTGTACAACTCCTCCGCAGTTATAGCGTATAGAACCAAGGGATTAAGCGGGTCAATGGCTAAGTCGATGACGGGTCCTTTGGGAATGCCCGTTGAGTATTTTGACCATGAATAAGCTCCGTCTGTTGTTTTATATATCCCTCCTTCGGTGGCAGCATAGAGAATGTCTGGGTTTATTGGGTCTATCTGTAAATCATTGGTATAAGGGTCAAGGCCTTCGTTTACAGGGAACCATGATTGAGCTCCATTAATAGTTTTGTAGATGCCTATTGCAGTTTCTGTTTCATGCAAACTTGTCATTGCATAGGCTACGTCAGGGTTTGTTGGATGCACCACTATTGAATTTATAGACGTCTTGGTCTCTATTGGGAATCCTTCAGACATTTCTGGAAATGTCCGCCCACCGTCGGAAGATTTCCAGATATGAGCACCCTGTAGGTTGAAGGTGAGGTTTGGATATACAGTGTCGTGTACAGATCCTACGTAGATTGTGTTTGGATCTGAGGGAGATACTGCTAATCCGTGGATGTGAAAATCAGTAGCACCTTCAGTTCTCAGGCCAAGCTCTCGAGTTTTTGCACTCAATCCCTTCTCCAGTTTGTGCGTAAGCGTGTACCAACTGCTACCTTTGTCAGTACTAGCTGTCAGTTCTCCTGTTCTTAACCATCCTGTGGTGTAAATTGTCGTGGGGAATTCATAACTGAATGCATAAACCATCGGATAATGAGATGTTATTGATGGTGAGAAAAGCCAAGTATCACCACCGTCAGGGGAAAAGAAGTTTCCGCGCCCTGATTCTCCTCCTACCCATGTATTGAAAGGTATTATTGGGTGAGTACCTATCTGAGCTGCCTTGGCTTCAATTATGCCTGTGTCACTTCGAGACCAATTGATGCCACCATCGATCGATTTGTAGATACCTTGACCATGATGCATCCCATTATTTTTATGTTCTGGATGTATTGTGTATATCTCACTTGTAGTACCAACAAATACGATGTTTTCATCTTCAGGATGAACGGCAATAGGAGATAAGAATTTAAACCCGAGCCCGTTATTTCTAGCTATCCATGATTGTCCAGAGTCATCACTCCTATAGAGACCGTCATGACTGGATAAATAAACTACTTCTGCATTCGTTGGAGAGAAATATAGTTGGTGAAGTTTAGAAGTCTGTAGCCCTGAATTACTATGACTCCATGTTTTTCCACCATCTGTGCTTCGAAAGACCCCGTATTCGCTGGATGCTGCCAGGATTATGTTGGGTCGGCTTGGATGAATATCAAGACCTATCACCTTAGGCATTATTGCCATAGCATTGCCCGATATCTGGTTTTCTACTTTCTGTAGGTAAGGTATCAGATTGCCACTCCAGGTTTTGCCCCCATCATTGCTTTTTTGGAGTCCTCCTTCGGAAGCAACCCACACTACATCTGGATCACTGTTATCTACAATTATTCTTTGTATTGAAGAACAGGTATTACAGGTTCCAGTTTGAATCCAAGTGGAACCGGAATCTGTACTCTTATATATGTCCGATGGTTCTGGAGGCCAGATACCTCCTCGCGTGCTTCCTCGTAAAGCAGCAGTGTAAACAATATTCGGGTGATTGATGGAAAAGGAAATTGCAGTAAATGGTTTATTGTAATTTGCGTCGCTTGGAGCATCTCCTATCACGGGTGACCAACTCTTTCCTCCGTCAGTGGTGCGTTGGACTGGAGCCTCAAGATTGGTGTAGAGCGCTATGTTTGGGTCAATAGGACTTATTGCCATTCCCGCTGCATGCCCTGTTACGTGCACAAGATCCCAGGTGTTTCCTGAGTCCGTACTGCGATAGGTAGTCATGTCGTTAGAGTCAGTACCGGCGTACATTATGTTTGGGTTGGTACGGGATATTTGAATCTGAACGAATTCCCCTGCCTTAAGTTCAGAAACTTCTTTCCAGTGCAGCTCTGTACACGATTTTCCTTGAAATGATTGGCATTCTTGCTGTGGTAGTCCATATTGTGCGTCTGGCAACTTTGCTGCAATCAGTTGTCCCAAAACGACTCCCGGTTTGGGGGGGTCTGGGATTAAATTACACTGGGGACCAAGAGGCATTCCGCTGTCATCTTTGTCATGACCTTCACAGTTGGTAGATTGAAATCCCCAGTCGTCTATTATGTTCTGTTGATCACTTGGGGGAGCCATTGAATGTTTGGTGTTTTTGTCTTTTTCCGCACTTTTCAGGCTGTAACCGTTTTTCGTTCCTGAGATTTTGCAATGAGCAATCTGGGTTAATTCCTGATCAGAGGCAGCCCTCAGTCCCTTCATGATGTCATCTGTCGTCTCTATCCCTAATACAGCGTCTATGCAGCCAACATCGTGGGAGTTTTCGTCTACATTATTTTGTGCTGTATTAGAGGACTGGTTTACGTTGTAACCTCGTGACGATCCATCGGGTTTTCCCGCTTGGTCTCCAGGTCCTTCTCGGCTACTTGTAGTGTTCGGGTTTTCTGTCTCCTGTTTAGGCTGCGTTTTACTATAATCAGAGCGTGACACCACGGTTGGTTGTGGAGATGATCTATTGTCTTCAGCTTTGTTAACGGGAGTTGAGCTTATGGGTTTTGAAGCGATTTGTGTTTGAGTGCGAGGAGATGGTGCGGTTTGTGTACTGGCGTTGCTACCAATCGACAAACTACAATGCTTTATTTTTTCAAGCTCTTGGTCGGTTGGAAGACGTCCGCTATGTATGATGTCGTCTGTGGTAGCCATACCTAGAACCTGGTCCATGCAGCCGACGTCGTGGGTTTTTTCGCTTACAGTATATTGACTACCAATTTTTTTTTCGGTGGCTGGAGTCGGCGGGTTTCCACACGTGTTGAAGGCCAAAGTTACGCCTATCAGCATCACGATGATAGTAAAATGACGCTTGTATCTGTTAAACATATGTCTGAGCACTAAAATTCCCCTGCTCGCCGCAATACACTATAGGTCGATTCGAGAGCCTCAGACGGATTATATTCTAGAACCTTGGTGAATGGGTTAGGCATAATTTGATTTTTAAATATGAGGTAACCGCGAAAATCTGCAAAGATTGAACGCATTGGATATTTAACGAAAGCTCAGGATGTTAATTCACTTTACAGTGGAACAGGAGGTAGTACATGAAGGCTGCATTTTACGATGGAAGTGGACAAATGATTATTCAAGAACACCCTGACCCGATTCCTGATGAGGGAGACGCTATTATTCGGGTAAGAGCTACAGGAATCTGCGGTTCAGACCTGCTCATGAATAATGACAAAGAGGAAGCCGATGAGCTTCCGGCTGGTCATGAGGTGACTGGAGTAATATCTGATGTAGGCGCCGGGGTCGATAGGGAAATGATAGGGAAAAGGGTAGCAATAGAGACAATAGGTCAAGGTCTTGCATGTTCAACGTGTTGGTATTGTCGAATGGGTCAGTATCGACAATGTGAGAATAAAGCCCCGGCGGAGGGAGGGGGGTTTGCTGAATACATCAAAAGAAAAGCTATTGGATGTTATGAAATATCTGAATCGATGACATGGGATGAGGGTGCATTAGTTGAGCCTTTGGCAGTCTCTATACATGGGATAAGGCGAGGAATGATGAATGGAGGTGAAACGGTGGCGATCCTCGGAGCTGGAACCATCGGGTTGACCGCTGTTTTGGCTGCCAGGCAATTAGGTGCCGGCAAAATATTCATTACTGCCCGACACGAACAACAGGCCGCTATGGCGTTGTCCCTCGGTGCTGACTATGCATGTAGTCCAGAAGGAGAGGAGTTTCAGGACTTGATTGGGACCCATACTAACGGCCGAGGTGCCGATTTAGCGGTTGAGACTGTGGGAGGGAAAAGTAATACGACTCTGATTCAATCTGTCGAGTCCACACGTATGCAGGGAAGGATAGTTATTCTGGGAGGATTCAGGACACCTCTCCAATTTGACTGGCTCGGTCCGCTGTTAAAAGAGCAATCGATGATATTTTCTTCATGTTATGGGATTCTGAATGGCTATCATGATTATGAAATGGCAATAAATATGCTATCAAATGAGTCTAATGGCCTGGGTAATGTAGTTACTCATAAGTATTCTCTTGAGGACATTCAGCAAGGATTTGAGTGTGCTTATGATAAAACAACAGGGTCAATAAAAGTACAGATACATCAGGAATAAACTGAGCCTTTAAACTGGGGAGGATAGAAAGAAAAAACGCCCCGACAAGTTCCAGTCATTTGGAATATCATCGGGGCGTCTGATTTTTCTCACACTATCAGGGTCATATCCTTAGGAAACTAGCGTTTGATTCCTGATAATCCATTTTTCACACCTTCCACAGCCCATACTGCCCAAGGCATGGTGAAGAATTTGAATCCCTTGTCTACATAGAAATTAGGGTCCATATCTGGAGGGATAAAATACATTCCAGGTACTACACCGTGCTTTTTACAGGCAGCGGCAATGGTGTCCAGTCCTTTCTGGTATGTATCACTTTGATAGTCGAGTGGAACATTCAGTTCGATTGATAGATCCGAAGGTCCCACAAGAAGTACATCTATTCCCGGAACGCTCAGTATCTCATCGATATTATCGATGGCTTGTTGCGTTTCAATCATTGGAACAATCAAAAGATCTCTATTAACTGTATCCAGGTAATCTCTGTAATCTTTTGTTTCTCCCCATTCTCCTCTAACACCAGCGTTACTGCGATCACCTTCTGGAGAATATTTACAAGCTCTCACCATGGCTTCCGCTTCTTCTTTTGTGTTAACCATAGGAACCACTATGCCTCTCGCGCCTATGTCCAGAGCAAAGCAGATGAGATCAGCACTATTTGCGCTGACGCGTACTAGGGGTGATGCTTGTGCTCCGCTGGTTGCCTGTAAAGCCCTGTTATATTGCTTGACTTCAACTGGTGAGTGCTGGGTATCAAATAGTATGAAGTCGAGGCCTGAATTGGCCAACATAGACATATTGTCTTCAAACACCGAGCCGGCAGTACCGACCACGGTTTTTCCTGACTTCAAAAGTTCTTTTACTCTATTCATTTTCAAAACCTCTGTTTCTGAATTAGGATTTACGACTTAACGTCTACAATTTGATTGGCTTGAATAATAGCATTTTGGGCGGAGCATGGTATTACTCTCGATTGGAAGACTTAGTTAATGACATTTTTCTAGTGATAATCAGTTATAGAGATATATTTTGACGTATAAGGTGAAAATATAATATTTTGTGTCTTCATATAGTTGAGATAGTTAAGCCGTAATTTCACAAAAAGGAAGGTTAATGTATGCCAGATATAACTCTTGAAATCAGAAGGATTCCCAGGCCAGGTAAAAGAATGGAGGTGGTTCAATCCGTGATCGCCGCAATGAAAAACGCGGGTAGGAGAGGAGTGATTACTGGGTCAGTAATCACTCCACATTCAGGGGATCAGGACGTTGTTTCTGCGTTGATGGTTTCCAGTTGGGATGAATTAGAGGAAATGCATGACGGATTGCTCGCTAACGAAGATCGACTGAAGGAACAATCTGCTATAGCGGAACTTTGTTCGAAAACGACAATACAGGCGTTGAATGTCCTGGCACGAGGTGATTTTTATGATCTTGGTAATGTCCCTAAATACATGAGAAGAAACTTTTTGATGGCTAAAAGAGGTGAATCAGCCGCTGTTGCTGAAACACTTCTTGAATGGCGTGAGGCCTTCCCTGAGGGTAGTCGTCCAACGGTTCAACGACCAGTGTCAGGTACCATTGACTTGGTACGTGTGACTGCCGCGTTTGGAAGCTTGAATGCACTTATGGAAGCCTCCGCGGATGTTGCTACAAATCCTGCCTATGACAGATTCAGGAATCAAATTAATCGTCATACTGAAAAGGTTATGGGCTACACCAGTCGAGTGATACACACAAACTCGGGGTAATTGATCATCCTGAATACTACTTAGACCACATTCAGGGTCTAAGTAGTATTCAGTCGTCACGTTACTTAACCAGCGGAATTAGGTTTAGCAACCGCAATGTTAGTAATCTCTTAAATTACGTTCAGACAAATGGATTTAAATCCATTCACCTCGTATCCCAATTCGTTCCAATTAGATTTTGCAGGTTGCAAATTTCCTAACTTGTCTTTGGCTCTGGATAATATGGTGTGGTGACCTGTGTTGGTGTTGATCCAAGAGAAGTTCCACTGACGCCACGAGTATTTATCGGAAGGCCCGACAAGTCTGGCTGGCTTCCAGGTAGATCCACCGTCTGTGGAGACATCTACGGAGTCTATTTCTGCATTACCAGACCAGGCAAATCCAGATATTGAATGGGAATCTCCCTTTAAATCAGTCCCGTTCATTGGAGAAGTTATGAGTGATTTCACTTGCATCAAACTGACTGGCCTTGCAGGAATTTCGCCAGATCTGAACATGTATTTGTAGGTTTGAAAATAGCCCTCAAAAGGACTATTCAATGCTGTGATTTGGTGTACCCACTTTACAGAAGCCATTCCGTACCAACCCGGGACGACTAAACGTAGTGGGCCACCATGCTCCACCCCTATTGGCTCGCCATTCATTTCGAAAGCAAGCATTGTGTCTGGATGCATGGCCACGTCTATAGGTAAACTACGCTGGAAGTTCTGGGTCTTTACCCCTGGTTCGGGTTCTCCTGAATCTTTTCCTTGGAAGAGCAGTTCCTTAGAGTTAGGATCAATTCCGAATGACTCCAGTACTTTTGAAAGAGAAATTCCAGCCCATACAGCAGTACTTACAGCTCCTGACTCAAATTGATTTCCTGGCACTCTGGGTGTTAGATCCGTTCTGTTATTTCCGGCACATTCCATCGTCACAGCTTGCGTATGCTTCGGAAATTTGGACAGATCTGAATAAGTAAAAGAACCTGGGTTTTTGAAGGAGCCGTTTACGTTTACAACCCAGTCGGTATCTGGGGAATCTGAAATATCCGGGAAATCGAAGTGATTTCTGATATAGAAAACGGAGTTGGGAGTCAGCCACGAATCAAGGGCTAGGGTCGGGGTCTCACCTATCATAGGTTCGGTCTCAAGGGGTTTGAGATTTTTATTTATTGGCCGGGCTACCCTTGGTGAATCCATTAGCTGGGGGCCCCCGGCCTTACTACACTTACAATGCATCTTCTGCCTCCTATAAATTTATAAAACAACCAAACATATCAACGTGACGAGCTTAACTGCAGCCATAGGTTTGAATCAAGCCCTTCAGATAGGTAATTATTCTACGGTTTGCTTAATGTAAACGGATCAGTAGGCACGGATGAATGATGAATTATTGGACATTAAGATTCATCTTGTCTATTTGAAGTATATTAAGGCAAAGAAATCGATTATCCGAACATTTATTTAAAATATTTTCAAGACAGTGAACAGATACAAGAATGAAGTTTTTGTTGGGAGGTATTTCCGTTGACGGAAGGAAAAATAACAGAAATTACGATAACGCCTGTTCCTTCCCACTATCATAAAATGGTTGGCCGACCGGCATTTGCCGATGATATTGGGAATCAGAGAACCGAATGGCTTGTTAAGGCAAGGACGGATAGTGGAATCGAAGGTCTGACTGTAGCCAATAGGTTCATGCAACAATTCCACGGGTTTAATTCATCTGATGGAACCATTCGTGGCCTAATATCATTACTAAGCGAGACTTTTATTGACCGGTATGTAAGTGAATTATTGGAAGTGTCAGACGGTCAAGTAGTGGGAGTGTCATCTGTTCACAAAGAGGCTTTCTGGCTTCATGGCTGGATGAGTATCTTAGCTTTTGACCTCTTGGGTCAGGAGCTTGGTCTGTCTTGTATAGATCTTTTGGGTGGTAGAGTTAGAGATCAAGTTCCTGCTTACGACACTACCTTGTTTTTCCAGGATTTTCTTCGACCAGATATCGGGGGTAGACAGGTTGCGTTGGATGCAGCCAAGTCAAACAGTGATGGCTACAGGGCTTTCAAAATTAAGGTTGGTAGGCCGGGTCGTTGGATGTCACCCCAGGCTGGACTTGAAAGGGATATAGAGGTTGTGCTGGGTGTCCGTGAAGCAGTGGGTCCGGACTGCCGGATTATGGTTGATGCTAATTTTGGCTATGACGGTCGACTTGATTTACTGGAAGATTTTATAAGAGAAACCCTACCCGCTAATCTATTTTGGATGGAGGAAATGGTTAATGCTGACGTGGGTGATTACCGTATGATTCGTCATGCCAGAGATCGGATCGGGTCTAGCGCAATGTTAGTGTGCGGTGAAGTGGATATTGACCCTCCAAGCCCGGTATTTCGAGATTTAGTGAATGAAGGATTGATTGACGGTTATCAGCCCGATATTGTGGTTGCGGGGTTTTCTCGGTGGCAGGATCTCGAAAAATGGTTAGGTCCGACCGGAGTAATATCCCAGCCTAGGAACTTCGGCAATTCTAATTTTGGAAATAGAGCAAGCTTGATTTTTGGAGCTTCTTCAGAAACATTTGAGATGTTGGAAGATGAACGATATCTTCCCAATGTGTACAAACATGACGATGTTCAGTTCACGGATGGGTCCTATTCATTACCTACGGGAACAGGACTGGGCTTGGGAATTGATGAGGATTTGTACAAGAAATATTCTGGGTATGAAGTGATTATTAAGTAGAAACATCATATGAAGGCATCGGTTTAATTTTAGCGGTTTATATATGGAATATGGTTTTGTTCTGCCCAAACTGACTGACGGAGAAAAACTCAGTAAATTTGCAATATCCGCTGAGGAATTTGGATTTCACTCAATATGGGCTGCTGACCATATTGCGTTGCCTGTTGAAGAGACTGACCTGTATCCCTACACTGACGATGGTCGGTTCACGGCTAATTTTGAAGATCCGCAATTAGACGCTTTTACCTTATTGAGTTTTGTGGCGTCCCAGACAACACAAATAAAGCTAGGCACTTCTGTTGTGATTGTTCCTTATCGAAATCCCATTGTGCAGGCAAAGATGTTTGCGTCTCTGGATGTTCTGACCGAAGGGAGAGTTATATGCGGGGTTGGGGTAGGTTGGTGGAAACAGGAATTTGAAGCATTAAATGCACCTTTCAAAGACCGTGGTCTCGCTACGGACGAATACCTTCAGATATTTAAGCTCCTGTGGAATACCAACAAGTCAGAGTTTCAAGGTAATACATACGAATTCTCCGGCATTGCATTTTTTCCTAAGCCAGTACAAAAACCGAAGGGTATACCAATCTGGGTAGGAGGACACACCAGGAGAGCCGTTAGGAGGACTATTAAGTTTGGTGACGTTTGGCATCCAACACGACTTAGTCCCGACCAAATAGAATCGATGCTTCCCTATATCAGGGAGCAGTGCAAAGAATATGATAGAAATATCGACGAAATATCGATTTCGCTAAAGCGGACTCTTCATTTCACCGACATAGGTATTGAGACAAATTCAAAGGCTCGTTCTCAATCCGCATTGATTGATTCCACAGCGGCAATAATTGAGGATATTAAGAAATGTGAGCAATTGGGTATCACTCAGCTGACCTTCGATTTTCAAACAAGCGAATTGGACGAATGTATAAGGATTATGGAGCATCTTGCTGATATAAAAAAGTAATTCGTGACTGGAATTTATTTTTCATTTTTAGCGAGTTGTAGCCTGTGGGTGATTACCTGATCCATTGTCTAGCCACAAATGGGTTTTGTTTCATCTCCGATCTTCAAAGTTAATTTAGAGGTGACCTATGCGAGAGAAGATGAGGGACAAGTCAAGAGATGATTTGGCTTATGCTTTGAACCTGTTTGGTGTGAAAGCTGAAATGTCTGATCGAGGGCGACCGGAGGAAAAGGTTGAGAACTCCTGGTATCAGAGGTCACTTGGGGTAATCGATATTTCTGAAGGACCGATCAGGTGGATAAATATTCTCAAAAGAGATAGAAGTAAAGACAGTCCACCAAAATGGTGGGTTGTGATGGGGATTCCAGATACGGTGGAAATTTCCAGGTCTAAAGAGATCAAGATCAAAACGGTAAGGAAGAAAAATTTTCCTTTGTTTGGAAAGGTGGTTGACGTGGTTTGGAAGGGAGACAGCGGTAGCACTGGCTTGGGTAGTACTCTATCAATCGATCAAGACGTGAAAATGTTGTCAGAGCGCCTGGGCAACATGGAAATTAAGAGCCACTCCAATTCAAATAACTGTGAGAATTGTGGGGAAAAACGAAACGGGACGTCATCATTTTGCGTCTCATGTGGAGGATTTCTCGGGTTTCAAGGGTGGACATTAGGATTTGATAAAAGGTTTACCCCATCTAATAAAGATTGGGAAGTCATTGGGAAGATTTGTGACTATATTCTTTCATCTCCTCGCAGTTTCTAGAAACTCCAACGCAGTAGGTCAGATAAAGTTAAGTAGAGATCATAGGTAGGTAATAGTTTGTATTTATCTGGCATCTTCCGAGGAGGTTTTAATTGGGAATTACTCTGATACGTGGGAAATATGTAATTAGCGAGATCACTGGCCCAAGTTCAGCGGTTGTTTTATCAGATGGTGCTGTTTGCCAGCGTGACGGCGAGATAATAGAGGTTGGGCGGTATGAAGAGCTTAAGGACCGATATCAATACGATGAAATAATTGGATCGAGTAGTTTTGTAGTGATGCCAGGTTTGGTTAATGACCATTCTCATGTTGGATTAACTCCATTTCAACATGGAGCTCCCGACTTACCGCTAGAACTATGGGGATTTGCTCGAATGCGCGCAAAAGATGTGGATCCGTATTTGGATCATCTTTACGGGGCCGCCCTCATGATCAAGTCGGGAACCACAACGGTGCAAGCTCTACATCTGCCGGCGAAAGGAAAAGGGCCATTCAATCTTGAGAACTCGGAAAAAGTTATTGAAGCATATCGGGAATCAGGGATGCGCGTTTCCTATGCTCCTATGCTAGCGAACAAAGATTCGCTGCTGGTCGGTGCTCGAGGCGGAGAGGACGAGTTCGCTGACGTACTTCCTGAAGATTTATCCAGACGATTCAAGGAACTTACCGGTCCATCCTATATACCATCTGAGGAAATAATCGCCATGGTGGAGGATCTTTACTCAAAATATTATGAGAGACCTGAGGAAAAAATTCGTGTAACGGTGGCGCCGAGCAATGTTCATCGGTGCACTGACAACTTACTTGTTGGATTGCGTGATCTAGCTTCAAAGTATGAAACTGGAATTCACATTCATCTCCAGGAGACGATATACCAGAAATTGTATGGACTGCGCACATGGGATAAAACGCCACTTCAACACCTAGACGATCTCGATTTCCTAGGACCGGATGTGGTCTGTGGTCATGGGGTGTGGGTTACAGATGAAGATATCGAAACAATGGCTTCTCACAGGGTGTATATATGCCACAATGCCAGCTCTAATCTGAGACTAAAGTCAGGGATAGCCCCCGTGAATTATTTTCTCGACAATGGTTTAAAAATTGCTCTTGGTAGTGACGAGGCGGGCCTTAACGATGACAAAGATATGATTCAGGAAATGCGACTTGCTCTCAATGTCCATAGAGTTCCCGGAGTGGACAAAACTCCTCCGACGGCACATCAAATATTTCAGATGGCTACCGTTAATGGTGCCCATGCCAGTAGTTTTGGTGATTGTGTCGGGACGTTAAAGGTGGGTAAAAAGGCAGATATTGTATTAATGAATCTAGAAAACATTGAGAGGCCATATCTAAATCCTGAAGTATCAATCATAGACGCTGTGGTTCATCGGGGTAGGAGTATAGATATAGACACGGTCCTTGTTGAGGGTGAGGTAATTATGAGAGGAAGAAAGTTAACCCATATTGACGAGGAAATACTATATAAAGAAGTAGAAAATATGATGTCTCGGTCCCCAACCAAAGATGAGCTGGAGCGAAGGGACTTGGCAGAAAAAATTCAGCCCTACCTTGGGAATTTTCTTGAAGGTGCTTTGCCGCCGTCAGATCAGACACATTATTACTACAACGCAAAATCTTAGAATTTAAATTCTATAGGCACTGGTTGAATAGGGCCCACACACGGAATTGGAACGGGATATTCCCCTATTCATACGATTAATTCCGTACTTCATTACGTGAGACTAGCCTCAGTGGGAATAAGCACACCCAGATGATACGTGCTACTGTGGAGGGTGCAATATTTAAATTCTTGAAGGAGAATGATTTAGATCAATGACGTCAATTGGAATTGTAGGGTGTGGGGCGATAGGTCAGGCGCTTCTCAAAGCTTCGGAGGCGGGCTCTCTTACACTCCCAATAATGGGCCTTTCCAGCAGAACAGAGCAAACTGCTCGTGCTTTTCTGTCTACCCTCCATAATCCCCCCGAATACTGTTCACAGACTGAACTTGTAGCCAAGTCAGACCTTATTGTTGAGGCTGCTGGGGCTGATGTTATTCCTGAACTTGCCTATGAGACTTTTCAATCTGGTAAGGACCTTATGGCTATAAGTGTTGGAGCTTTAATATCACACCCAGAGATATTGGACATGGCTAAGGAGAGATCTTGCAAAATTTATGCACCTTCGGGAGCTATAGCCGGGTTGGATGGTATCAAGTCCGCATCGTCGGGAAGAATAGACAGTGTAGTAATGACCACACGAAAACCAGTAGAGGCATTAGAAGGTTCTCCTCATCTGACTGAAAGAGGTATATCAGTCCTAGGATTGACTGAAGAACAGGAGATTTTCTCGGGTACTGCAAGAGAGGCTTGTCTTGGATTTCCAGCCAACGTTAATGTTTCGGCTGCTGTTAGCTTTGCTGGGATTGGTCCCGATAGGACTCAAATCCGTATAATAGCCGTCCCTGGATTGGATAGAAATTGTCACGACATAGTTGTGGAAGGTGAGTTCGGCAGATTACATATAGAAATAGAGAATATACCCACTGAAAACCCTCGTACAGGTAGGCTGACGGTTATGTCTATTATACGGACGCTGCAAGGCATTGCTCACCCACTACAGATAGGCACATAGGCCTGTAAGTTTTCTTGGACATAGTCTGAATTTGGGGAAAGCGAATATACTTCTCGCTGATAAAGACGTATATCTTGAAGCTACGGCCGTTGCGGTTGGCTAACTTCAGATAGGAAACTTATCAAATGTTTGAGCACTGCTTCAGGTTGTTCTTGTTGTACCCAGTGACCGGCATTATCCACCAGATGCATATTTTCCATGCGAGTGCATACTTCTTGTTTCATTCTGTCTATGGAACCCGGCTTTTGATAGATTCCCCAATCTTGCTGGCCCGCAACAAACATTGCGGGAACCTGAATTTTCATTCCTGAAAAAAGTTCCAATGCTCGCTTGTTGCCCTCACTACCTCCAGACCTATACCAGTTGAGTCCTCCCTGAAAGCCTGTTCTTCCATATT
>CEUS01087061.1_pt1 | contig 15667 bp, 14 predicted proteins | sample 427031 | NCBI WGS metagenome assembly CEUS01 (sample SAMEA2622837, study PRJEB7988) | marine metagenome | biome: marine biome (ENVO:00000447); feature: marine epipelagic mixed layer (ENVO:xxxxxxxxx); material: "saline water (ENVO:00002010), including plankton (ENVO:xxxxxxxx)" | depth 140 m | reverse complement strand
TAATAGAAGTTTTAGATAGCAGCGAAAAAACTGCTGGAGGAATAATCATACCAGACACAGCGCAAGAAAAACCTCAAGAAGGTAAAGTTGTAGCTATTGGAAAGGGTGCAAAAACAGAAGATGGAAAAATAATCCCAATGGATGTCAAAGTTGGTGATAAAGTTTTATTCGGAAAATGGTCAGGCACTGAAGTAAAAATTGATGGTAAGGAATATAGCATTATGAAAGAGTCCGATATCATGGGGATTTCATCAAAATAATAAAAATTAAAAAGGAGATATAAAATGGCAAAAATAGTTAAATTTGACTCTGAAGCAAGATCAGCAATGATCAGAGGAGTAAATATACTTGCGGACACAGTTAAAGTAACTCTTGGACCTAAAGGAAGAAATGTAGTTATGGATAAATCATATGGAGCTCCAAGAATAACAAAAGATGGAGTTACTGTTGCTAAAGAGATTGATTTAGAGGACAAATTTGAAAATATGGGTGCACAAATGGTCAAAGAAGTTGCCAGCAAAACAAATGAGGAAGCTGGTGATGGGACGACCACTGCTACTATTTTAGCACAAGCGATAGTCAAAGAAGGTATTAAATATGTAACAGCCGGAATGAATCCTATGGATGTCAAAAGAGGAATAGATGCTGCAGTAGAAAATGTAAAATCAAACTTAATTTCATCTGCAAAAAAGGTGAAAGATAGCGATGAAATTGCACAAGTCGGAACTATTTCTGCAAATGGAGATAAAGAAATTGGAAGCATGATTGCCAAAGCAATGCAAAAAGTTGGTAACGAAGGAGTTATAACTGTTGAGGAAGCAAAAGGTATTGAAACTGAACTTGATGTTGTAGAGGGTATGCAATTTGATAGGGGTTATTTATCTCCATATTTTATAACCAATGGTGATAAAATGATCACTGAACTTGAAAATCCGTTTATCTTATTACATGAAAAAAAACTAACAAATTTACAACCAATGGTGCCTTTGCTTGAAGCAGTTGTACAAGCTGGAAGACCTTTGATGATAATTTCAGAAGACGTTGAAGGTGAAGCTCTTGCAACCCTTGTTGTTAATAAATTAAGAGGTGGTTTAAAAGTTGTAGCTGTAAAAGCTCCGGGATTTGGTGACAGAAGAAAAGCAATGCTAGAAGATATTGCAATCTTAACAGGTGGACAAGTAATATCAGAAGATTTAGGTATCAAACTTGAAAATGTAAAACTTACAGATCTTGGATCATCAAAAAAAATAAAAGTTGATAAAGATAACAGTACAATTGTAAGCGGTAGTGGTAAAAAAACTGATATTGAAGCAAGATGTAGTCAAATTAAACAACAGATAGAAGAGACAACGTCAGATTATGATAAAGAAAAACTCCAGGAAAGACTTGCAAAACTTGCAGGTGGAGTTGCTGTAATTAAAGTTGGTGGCGCAACAGAAGTTGAAGTTAAGGAAAGAAAAGACAGAGTAGAAGATGCTTTAAATGCAACGAGAGCCGCTGTTGAAGAAGGTATAGTTACTGGAGGTGGTTGTGCACTTTTATATGCTGCTCAAGAGCTTGATAAAGTTAAAGCCAAAGGAGATGACCAAAAAGCTGGTGTTGATTTAGTAAGAAAAGCACTTGAAGCTCCAATAAGACAAATTACAAAAAATGCTGGTGTAGATGGTTCAGTTGTTGTTGGAAAATTATTAGAGCAAAATAAAAAATCCCATGGGTATGATGCACAAAGTGAAGAATACTGTGATATGTTTTCTAAAGGGATAATTGACCCTGTTAAAGTTGTAAGAACAGCATTACAGGACGCGGCATCAATATCTGGATTGCTTGTAACAACTGAAGCGATGATTGCTGATAAACCAGAGGAAAAGTCTGATGCGCCTGCTATGCCTGGTGGAATGGGTGGCATGGGAGGAATGGGCGGAATGGGCGGCATGGGCATGTAAAGCGCCTAATTCTTCAAATTTAAGAATTTAAAAAAACCCCTGGATCTTTTGAGATTTGGGGGTTTTTTTTATGATAAGATATATAAATGATACAGAAAAAAAGTATTTTCTACTTTATTTCTTTTTTAATATTTATTTTATTTTTTGAATTTTTATCTGCAGTTCTTGTTAATTATATTAAAAAAAACCCGATAATTATTAAATCAAAAAATTTCTATAGTTCAGAAAAAATGATTAAAGAACTTGATGAATATTTGAATTTAATACCCTACATAGATGATGCTTTAGAATTTAGGAAATTTATTAGTAATGAAGCCTCTGAGGAACTTTTTTTTGATACACATGTGGCTTTTAATAAAAAAAATAATGAAAACATCCTTTTACAAGGAGATTCATGGGCTGCTGCAGCAAACAAAGCAAGAAGCAAAGAAAAAATTAATGAGATCATGTTGGAAAAAAAATTTGGTCTTATAAATTCTGGAAAAACAAGTTATTCAATTAGCCCAATGAATATTCAATTAGATATACTAATAAATAAATTTAAAATAAAACCATCAATAATAATTGCTATTGTTGATCAAACAGATATTGGGGATGAGCTACACCGATATCAAAGTTTAGATAAAAAAAGTTTAGATTTAACAGATACTAAAATATCAAGTGAGTTTAAAAAAAAATTTTTTACAATTTTAGATGCAAAAATTATTAATAGTGTAAAAATATTTTTTTTATTTAAAGAATTTTGGATTTCGAGGCTTAATCAATTTGATGGCAACGTATTTAAAACAATAAATTATTGTTTTAGTAGATTGCTTTATTTAATTTCTAATACACCTACGGTTTTAGCGCCACTAAAATATGGAATAAATGAAGATGAAAATCGATTAATAATGTCTAGATATGAGAAATATATTGATAATGTTTTTAAAAATAAAATTAAAAAATTAGTATTTGTTTCACATCCTCATAAAAGTCATATTGAGAATAATTATAAAACCGATATAGCAACAATTATTGATGATGCTATTAATGCCTCAAAACATAAAGATAAAATATTACATATTAAATTTAGAGAAAAATTCTATAAAACCTATAAAAATAAGTCCTTGAATGAAATTTTCATTATTTCAGACGTTACTTCTCATTTAACAGATGATGCTTACAGAGAAATTTATTTTCCCCAAATATTTAGCGTGTGTTGTAATTAGTTATTAATAACACCTTTCTTTTCAAGGTGGCCTAAAGCTTAATCTTACAAATCTATGTAGTCTTTTTCTAATAAACCACATAATTATATTTATTAAATTTAATAGGTTGTAAGTATCACTTTTTAAGAGAAAATTTGTTTTACCAAAAATAAACCTAAAGCAACAGCTGGTCCTATTCCAAAAGCAAATAACAAGGTTCCTATGCCAACTGTCCCTCCCAAGTACCAACCAATTGAAACAACTGTTATTTCAAGAAAGCCTCTAACTACTGCTATGGGTAGATTCGTTTTTTTCTGTAGTCCAGTCATTAAGCCGTCTCTTGGTCCTGGACCTAAATTGGCGATTAAATATATTCCACTACCCAAACCAACTAGTAACACTGCAACTATAGCCATAACTAATTGACCTATAAAGTTTTGAGGAGTCTCAAAAAATGCTATTGATAAATCAATCATTACTGCAATTATAATTATATTTAAAATGGTACCTATGCCTGGTTTTTGATCTAAAAATGTCCATAAAGATAATGCAAAAATGCTTACAAAAAAAGTTACTACTCCTATAGAAAAACCAACGTTTAAAGAAATTCCTTGAGCAAGAACACTCCAAGGGGAAGCGCCAGTATATGAAACTATTAAAAGACCCTCTCCTAATCCAAAAATTCCTAACCCAAGACATAAGTATACAAAAGTAGAAAATTTTGGTTTAAAATTTAGTGGTTTTTTTGAACTCCATTTAACTTTGGGTATATTTTTTATTGATAAAAACATATTTACAGAAATCTATTTACTACTAATATTAGTTTACTCATAGCTAATAATTCTATTAAATAAAAATTATGAAAAAAACTTTTTTAAGTTTGATTTTGTTAATCTTCACTATTTCAAATCTAGGTGCACATACATCTCATTATAAAGGTATTAAAGTCATAAATATGGATGTGTTTAGAAATGGAAAACTAATTGGATATAGTAATTATTTTTTTACACATGGAAAAGATACTCTTGAGGTAAAAAATTATACGAAATTCAAAGTAAAACTTATGCAATTGGTAATTTTTTCTATTTCTGGTGAAAGTCTAGAAAAATATAAAAATGGAAAACTGATCTCTTATCAATCAACAACTTTTCAAAATGATAAAGAAAAATACGTAAAATTAAATTTTGATGAAAAAAATAATAATTTTTTAATTGACGGATCTTCTTTTAAAGGAAAAGTAGATACAGAAACAATTATAGGACACTGGTGGAATCATAAGATTTTAAAAGTTGATAAACAAATAAGTCCTATTTCCGGAAGTATTAAAAAACAAATAGTTAAATTCATTGAAGCGGAAAGTATAAAGCTTAACGAAAAAAATTACATTTTACATCACTATAAATTGATATCTCAAAATAGTAATTTGTCTGAAGATAAAAGACTTGATTTTGATATTTGGTTAAACCCCAAGAATAATTTAATTTACAAAATCACTTATGAAAGAGCTGGAAAATGGGAGTACAGGCTTAAAAATTTTGAAATTAACTAATTAAAAATTTTAATTAATAAACTAGCAATTAAATTATTTGAAAAGATAAACGCTAAAACAACTATAAAATACATTATGGTTACTATTCTATTTCTTTTTCTTCTCAATCTAACAAATGGCTTATCGTCAAGATCAGATATATCTCTTATCCCTACAACTGGATAATCACAAGTATATCTCCAAAGAGAATCCGGCATTCTCTCATCAAGTTGATTATAATATTTTATCCAAGAGGTAGTATATTTGAAGAGCAAATAACAGATTAATAACATGAAAGCATTTGTTATCATTCTATGATTCTAAAATTGTTCTGACTCTGTTGAACCTTCCATAGCAGTTGTTGAACTTTTCCCAGAGCTAATAGTATTTGAAACAGCATCAAAATAAGAAGTTCCTACTTCTCTTTGATGTTTTACACTTGTGTAACCATCTTTTTCTCTTGCAAATTCTTGTTGTTGAATTTTTGAATACGCAGACATTCCCTCTTTTTTATATTTCTCTGCAAGTTCAAAAACAGCAATATTTTGAACGTGAAACCCTGCAAGTGTTATAAATTGAAATTTATATCCCATCTCACCAATTTTTTGTTGAAAAGTCGCTATTTGGTCATCTGATAAATGTTTCTTCCAATTAAATGATGGTGAACAGTTATAAGCTAAAATTTTACCAGGATATTTTTTATGAATTGCATCTGCAAATTTTTTTGCTTCTTCTAAATTTGGAGTAGCAGTTTCGCACCATATTAAATCCGCATACGGAGCGTATGCTAATCCCCTTGAAATAGCCTGTTCTATCCCGTGCTTAACATAATAAAAACCTTCAGGGGATCTTTCTCCAGTCAAAAAAGGTTTGTCATTTTCATCGTGATCGTTGGTAATTAATTTTGCAGCATTTGCGTCTGTTCTTGCTAAAATTATTAAAGGTACGTTTGCTATATCAGCAGCTAGTCTAGCTGCTTTAAGATTTTTAATCATAGTTCCAGTAGGTACCAAAACTTTACCACCCATATGACCACATTTTTTCTCACTAGCTAATTGATCTTCAAAATGAACTCCGGCAGCACCAGCTTTTATAAATTTTTTTGCTAATTCAAAAACATTTAAAGGTCCACCAAATCCTGCTTCACCATCAGCTATAATTGGGAGCATATAATCTACTTTATTTTTTTCATCCATATCTCCATCTTTAATTTCCATATGTTGAATTTGGTCTGCTCTTACAAGAGCATTATTCATCGACTCAACCAATTTTGGAGCGCTATCATATGGATACAAAGATTGATCAGGATACATTTCGCCAGCACTATTCGCATCAGCTGCTACTTGCCAGCCACTTAAATATATTGCTTTTAACCCTGCCTTAGCATGTTGAACAGCATGATTTCCTGATAAGGATCCTAAAGTATTTACATAAGACTCTGAGTTGAGTAGTTTCCACAGTTTCTCCGATTGAAGTTTACAAATGGAATGCTCAATTTTAATTGATCCTCTTAATCTTTCTACTTCCTCTGGAGAATAATCTCTCTTAATTCCCGCAAACCTTTTTAAATCATATGAAACCTTAGCTTCTGAGCTCATTATCCATCCCTCTGGCTATATTTATTGAATTAGAAATAAGATATTAACTGTTTTCACCATACTCATTAGTGAACTCATTCATACCACTTGAACCCCAATCACAATGATCATCCCTGAGATAAATGCCAGTATTTTCGGTGTTTTGGCTTTTATATTCTTTTTGGGTTGAAAAAGATTGATTTGTTTGAATTTTATTGTTTTTGTCGTTCATAAAACTGTTATAATTTACAATATTTACAAAATCTACAAAAATATTGATTTATCTTGTAAATCTAATCAATTTTTTGTAAATTAAAATTTACAAAATTTACAAAATGAAAGATCTGAGTCAATTAGATATTGAAATAGGTGCAAAAATTAAGGCTTTTAGAGTTAAACTTGGCCTGCAAGCAAAAAAATTATCTGAATTAGTTTCGATATCACCCAGTTATCTTAATTTAATCGAAAAAGGAAAAAGAAAAATTGATGGGGATTTACTAATTAAAATCTGCCAAGAACTGAGGATAGAACCATCAGAACTCAGCAGTGGTGACAATTTAAACCTAAATAATTCTAAAGTTGCAATCTCGAAGTCAGTAAATGCAGATAAATTAAAAAAACTAAATTTAAAAATTGGACCTAAAATTAAAGCCTTCAGACGACAACAAGGAATTCAAGCAAATAAATTATCAGAACAATTAGGAATATCTGCAAGCTATTTAAATCTTATTGAAAGTGGCAAAAGAAGAATTGATAGCGATTTGATTATAAAAATTTGTAAAGAACTTAGAATTGAGCTTTCAGATTTAACTAGTCAAGCTGAATTAAAATTAGAAAATAATATAACAGAACTTTTAAGTGATGAAATATTTGAGGATTTAGATATTTTGGGGCCAGAAGTTAAAGATTTAGTTAATACAAATCCAAAAATTGCTAGAGCACTAATTAAGCTTGGTGACAATTTTAAACAAAAAGATCATGATATTGTAAATAGAGTTGAAAATTTATCTGGAAAAATTATTGACAGCAGAAAGGCTGCTTTTCCAGGAGAGATAGTTTCAGATTTTCTTCAAGAAAATAAGAATTATTTTCCAAAACTAGAGGAATTTGCGAATTCTGTTTTTGAAAAAATACAAGTAAATAATAGATCGACTTATTTTGGTCTTTGTAAGTTTTTAAAGAAAGAGTATGGTATATTAGTTAAAGACGTACTTCCAGAAGAAGGCAAACCTTTTTCTAAAATATTTAATAAAAATAAAAAGGAATTACTTCTAAGTGATTATGTAGCTTTAGAAACAAAAAAACTTTATGCATCATCTCAAATTGCTCATGAGGGTGCTATTAAAGATATAAATGAATATCTTTCAAAATTCACATTTCCGAGCGAAGAGTCAAAAAAATTGACTAAAGTTGCTTTATTGAACTATTGTGGTGCTGCAATTTTGATGCCATATAAAATGTTCCATCATGAGTGTATGAAAAATAAATATGATCTTGAATTACTGCAAAATACATTTGCTACTACTTTTGAGCAAATTGCTCATAGAGTAACATGCCTACAGGATCCAAAATTACCAGGTATACCTTTTCATTTTTTAAGAGTGGATATTGCTGGAAATATATCAAAAAGATTTTCCTTATCAGGAATTGAAATTCCAAGATATGGTGGTGCATGTCCTAGATGGAATGTTTATTCAGCCTTTACAAGACCTGGAATAATCCAAGCAGCTGTTAGTAAGATGAGTAATGGGGAAAAATATGTTTGTATAGCAAGAACCGTAGAAAAGGGTGTTGGAAGATTTGGTGAGGCTAAAAGTATTTTATCAATAGGTCTTGGTTGTGAAGCTAAATACGCAAAAGACTTTGTTTATACAGAAAATCTTAATATTACTGATAAAAAAACCGAAATTCCAATTGGTGTATCGTGTAGAACCTGTGATAGACTTGATTGTTCACAAAGGGCGTTTCCACCTTTACATAAAAAATTTGATGTTGATATAAACTCAAGAGGTATCTCTGTTTTTGTGAGTGATTGATAGTCCTAAAGATTAATTGCCTTTTTTTGATCTTTCTTTTGAAATTAGCTGAGTTAAAGAATCTACCATCATATCTGATGCTTTAAAAATTTCGCTTGATTTATACTCGTAAGAAATATTTTTCTCAGGGTTTGATTTATCTTCGATAATAATACCTTCATCTGGTGAATTATTTTTAATATAGATTAATACTAACCACTCATCATCACTTGACTCGTCCCACTTAATAAAAATTTCTCCAGTTTCAAATCTACGATCAATACATCTCAAAATCGACATGTTTCTAGTTATGTGTCTCTTATTTAGTTGGAAAACTAAGCTATTTGCACTTCTATAAAAACTTTCTAAAGAAAGTTCTATTTTTTGTCTTGCTAAATTATATTGTTTTTCTTTTAAAAGAAGTGTTTCCCTATCTTCATCCCCTTCTGTTTTTATACCTAAAGCTTCTACTCTCTCTCTAATTTTTTGATCTCTTATTATTTGATATTTCTCTTTAAGTTTTTCTATTCTTTCTTGTAAGCCAGCATAATCTTCTCTTTGCTCTTTAAGCGATATTCTTTCAAGTTTCTCTAATTCTTTTACCTCTCTAATTCTGAATTTTTCTATTTGTTTTTCTAATTGTATCTGTCTTAAAAATTGTCTTTGTTTTTCGGCTTGTTCTTTTCTTACAATCGCCTGTTCCTTACGTAAGAATAATTTTAGATCTTTTGTTCTTTCTCTTTCTAGTTTAATTTCATCTTTTAAATTTTGTTCTTTGAGTTTTATTTCTAATTTATTCTTTTCCTCATTTACACGTTTGATCTCTAATCTTTCTTTTTCCTTAAGTTCTATTTCTTCAAGTTTTTTCCTTCTTTTTTCTTCTTGTTGTATAACTTTATAGTCTTGAATATTTTTTTCAATTCCAGCAAAGAATTTTTGAATATTCTTTTCAATTAAAGTGAATATATTAATCTTTAGTTTAAAACTGAAAGTTAAATTATTTTGTAGTCTAGCAATTTTAAATAAAAAATTTTTTGGTTTTTTATATACTTTTCTATCATATAATAATTTACGCTTTTTAATTCTTTTAATTTTTTTAACTTTTGTATATTTTTTTTTCTTTATTAATTTTCTCTTTGAAACTTTTTTTCTTACTCTTAATTTTTTCTTTAATTTGTTTTTTTTTTTCATTTCTTAAATTGATTAGAAATTTATCAACAAAAGATTAATAAATATAGTCTCTTGTATTAGGAGCTGTAATAAAATCTTTCGTAAGTTGAAATTGAAATACAACCTGATCACCCCATTTAAAAGCCATTTCGCAGGATGACAAATAGAATTCCCACATTCTAAAAAATCTTTCATCAAACATATTGACTATTTTTAATTTATTTTTAATGCAATTTTCTTTCCAATTTCTAAGGGTATGAGCGTAATGCATTCTTAAAACTTCAACGTCAGAAATAATCAATCCAGATTTTTCAATTGGACCTGCAACTTCGCTCATACTTGGAGTATATCCTCCTGGAAATATATATTTTGAAATCCATGGTTGCGGATCTCTTGGTTCTCTAACAGAACCAATTGTATGGATTAATGCTAATCCATCATTTTTAAGAAGGTCACTTACTTTTTTAAAAAAAGTTTTATAAAATTTTCTACCTACATGCTCGAACATTCCAACACTTACAACTCTATCAAACTTTTCTTTCAATAATCTGTAATCTAATAATTTAAAATTAACTTGGTTCTCAAGATTTTCTTCTTTGGCTTTATTTTTTGAATACTCCAATTGATTTTCCGACAAAGTAATTCCTGTAACCTCACATTTAGATTGTTTAGCTATTTCGATTGCAAGATACCCCCAACCCGAACCTATATCTAAAACTTTTTGATCCGGTTTGAGATTTAATTTTTTTATGATATGATCAATCTTATTTTTTTGCGCCTGTTCTAAAGTATCGTTTTCATTTTTAAAATAAGCACATGAATATTGTCTTTTTGGATCTAAAAATAAATTATAAAGGTCATCAGACAAATCGTAGTGATGAGCAACATTCTTTTTTGACTGTTTTTCATAATTAAAATTAGTTAAATATCTGTATGTTCCTTTTATTTTTTTTAAAATATAACCATATGTATTAATTTCATTTCTACCAATATTTTTAAAAGCAATTTCTAAAAAATCTGTCAAAGTTCCATTTTCTATTTTTAAAGACCCATCTGTATAAGCCTCGCCAAAGTATAAGTCAGGATTTATCAAAAGTTTAAAATGAAGACTTTTATCTAAAATTTTTAAAGTTATTGGATCAGTTTTGTTTGGTTTGCCAATAATATATTTTTTAGAATTTGCATCAATTAATATAAACCCATCTTTTTTAAAAAGATTATTTAAAAATTTTATTAATTGCATAATTGTCCTTTAATACATTAATTAAAATCTAGTTTACTTAAATCTTCAAGTAATTTTTTTTCATCTTTTTCATTTAAAAGGCTAAGTGGTGGAAGGAGATTTTTATAAATTTTGTTCTTTTTTCCTAAAAAAGTATGAAGACCGGATATTAAATTGAATTGATCAAAAACTTTTCTCACCTTACAAAGTTTTTCATTAGTAGTCTGTGTTTTGCCCTGTTCAAAATCATCAAAGACCTTCCTAGACAATTCTGCAGTTGCATTACACGTAGCTGTTATTATGCCTGCACAACCGATCTCTAATCCGCTAAGAAGTTTTAATTCAGATCCAGGGAAAATTGAAAAGTTTTTAATTTTTAACTCACTATATAAGTTATAAGTACTATCTTTGACCCCTATAATTTGTTTTGGGAATTTACTTGCTAATGTCTCAACACATTTAATGCTGAATTTATATCCACATAATTTCTCAAAATTATATAATATAATTTTACATTCTGGAATTTGATTAATAATTTTTGTATAGAAATTTATAGCTCCTTCGTCTTGATAACTATAATAAGCTGGGGGCATAATTAAAAATTTATTTAAACCCAACGAACAAGAAATTTGCATGAGATTAATTGTTTCACTTAATGAATTTAATCCAGTGCCTACTAAAAATTTACTTTTGTGTTCGCTTGTGGAAAGTTTATTTAATAAATTAATTTTTTCGCTAATTGAGATCAATTGAGCTTGACCGGTACTACCAAAAATTGCAACACCATGACATCCCGTCTGAATTAATTTTTCAGAGTGTTCTATAGTTTTTTCAACATCGAGACTTAAATTATCTTTAAAAATCGACATTCCAGCAGCATAAATTCCCCTTATTTGTGTCATGATGTTATTATTAATTTTAAAGTATAAATATTTTTTATCAAATAATAATTATGAAAAATGTTATTTTATTAGGCTATAAAGGTTTGGGAGCAAATTTACTTCATTTATCTTACTGCCACCAAATTTCTGATAAATATGGACCAATAACAATTATTACCTTATGCAAAAATCTTAAAGAGGTTTTATATAATGACCCAAAAATTGCTGATGTTATTTTTCTCGATAAATACTATAAAAAATTTAGTGACATTATAAATTTAAGTAAATTTTTATCGTCATTAAAAATAGACAATATATTTATTTTTTATCCAAGTATAAGATTTTTTTTAGCTAGTAAATTGTCAAAAATTAAAAATATTTATTTTTATCCTTTATTCAGTAAGAAAAAATTACACTTAGTGAAAGCTGCAAAAAAATTCACTGAAGAAATTCTCAATATTGATAATTGCCCCACAGAAACAAAAATTTTCATTGATAAAAATATTTTAGATCGTGAAAAAATTCATGTGAGAAAAAATAAAATAAATGTGACTTTAGGAGTTGGTTCTTCAGGGCCCACCACAAGATGGGGTTCTAAAAATTATATTGAATTAATTAACCAATTAAATAAGGAAAATAATTTTTTCTTTTTTTTATTGTGTGGACCCAATGAAAAGAATATTGCTGATGAAATATTAGAAAAAATAGATACTGATTGTTGTTTATCACTTCATAGTAAAAAAATTTCTGAAATTACTCCCCTAATTTCATTAAGCGATATATATGTTGGAAATGACTCATTTGGACATCACATTGCTAGTCAATGTAACATTCCTAGTATTATAATAATGCTAGATACTCCTAGGGCATATACGGATTATAGCAAGAAACAATTTAGAGTTTTGCCAGAGGGTATAAAAGATGATGATATTACTCATGACTCAAATTTTTCGCCGGATTCTATTTCGGTAAAAAAAGTTTTAGAGAAAGTAAATTCTATTTTAAATTTATGAGGTCTCTTTTAAAATAATTTCTTTAGCTTCATTTACAATTGACGCAAGCCTCGTTAATTCAGGACTTACATCAGGATGAATTTTTTTCATTATTTTTTTGTAAGATTTCATAATTTCTTCTCGAGTATATTTTCTTTTAGGGTCAAGATTTAGAATTCTATATGCTTCGTCTAAAGAAATAGTCTGTGTATTTAAATTTGTTCCAGTATTGTTAAAATTGAATCTTCCTGAATTTTTCAAAAATCTCAATAAACCCCAGATTCTTACTATTTGTAATAATGTAAGTCCTGCTTTGGTTTTAATTAAAGGCAAAACCATCAATAGAAAGGGCAAGGAAAATATATATCTCCCAGCAAATGCCATCAGAACTGCAAGAATTATAGATAAAATTATAGTAAATGATCTTATGCCTTTTGAAATTTTTTTACTTGAAGTTTTAGCAAACCAATTAAGTATAAAATAAACTAGGACAAAAATAATCAGTGTTAAGAAAAAAATATTCATGTATTAATTTGTTTTTAAATGAAAATACCACAACTAGTTAAAAAACCTGAAAATAAATCTTGTCACAATGTTCAATGGATAGATGATTATAGCTGGATTCACCAAGAAGATATATTGGAAGTCTTAAAAACCAGCCAAAAACTTAATCCTGAAGTCAGAAAGTATCTTGAGGAGGAAAATGCGTTCACTGAGCATCACATGTCAGATACAAAAAAAATTCAGAAAGATTTATTTAGAGAGATAAAAGGAAGAATTAAATTAGATGATGAAAGTTTACCTTATAAAGATCATACTTATGAATATTGGACAAAAACAACTGCTAAAGGAAATTATTCAATTAAATTGAGAAAAAAAATTGACTCTAATGAAGTTGAGGAAATATGGAATGGAGATAAAGAAAAAGAAAAATTAAAAACCGAATACTTTGGAGTTGGTGATTTAGAGGTAAGCTATAATGACAAATATCTTGGTTACTCTTTGGATTTAAAAGGATCAGAGTATTATACAATTTACGTTCGTGATACAAAATCGGGTGAACTTATTTCTGAGAAAATTGAGGAAACGAGTGGAAGTATTCTTTTTAGCTTGGATGATAAATTCATTTTTTATTCGAAGCTTGATAAACACCATAGGCCAAGAAAAATATTTAGACATAAGTTAGGAACCTCAACAAAAGAGGATCAACTAATATTTGAAGAGAATAGTGAAGCCTTCACTGTTAGCATTGGATTAAGCTCGGATGAGGAATATTATTTTATAAACACTTCTGATCATAATACCAGCGAACAATACTACTTTCATAAAAATGAGGAAAATCCAAAACCAAAGATTATAAAAAAAAGAGAAAAAGGCATAATCTATTCAGTAAATTCTTGGAATGGTAATTTTTATAATCACACAAATAAAGATGCGGAAGATTTTAAAATTGATATTTGTGATAGTTTAAAAATTCAAAATTGGAAACCATATATACCTGCAAAAGATGAAGTTTTAATTGGTGGGCTAACTTTTTTAAATAATTGGATAATAAGAAGCGAGATATCAAATGCTTTAAGTAAAATATATGTAAAAAATTTAGAATCCAAAATAGAAAAAGAAATAGAATTTACTGATGAAAAAGTAATTGATCCAGGAATTTCTCTTCAACAGAGAGATAGAAATACTGATTTAATCAGATTAAATTATTCCTCCCCTAAAACTCAAAGTAGAGTTTATTCATTTAACTTAAGAACAGAGGAGAAAAAGCTTATTAAAGAACAAGAAATACCCTCTGGTCATAACCCAGATGATTATATTGTTGAAAGACTCGAGTGTGCCTCACATGATGGGAGACTTGTTCCAATCACTATAACAAGACATAAAAAAACTAAAATTGATGGTTCAGCGAACCTGCTTCTCTATGGTTATGGATCATATGGAAACTCTATGTCACCTGGTTTTTCCTCTACCAGACTTTCTTTGATTGATAGGGATATAATATGGGTTACTGCCCACATAAGAGGTGGAATGGAAAGAGGAATGAAATGGTGGAAAGAGGGAAAACTTTTAAACAAAAAAAATACATTTGCGGACTACTTAGCAGTAGCAAAATTTTTAATAGAAAAAAAATATACTTCAAAAAATAAAATTATTGGAATGGGTGGTTCAGCTGGGGGTCTTTTGATGGGAGCTGTGGTTAATAAGGAGCCTAGTTTATTTTTAGGAATAATTATGGCAGTTCCTTTTGTGGACTCTTTAACAACCAACCTTGATCATTCCCTTCCTCTAACTGTTGGAGAGTTCGATGAATTTGGAAATGCTAAAGATATAAAAGAACATTTCGATTATATTTTTTCTTATGCCCCATATAATAATATTAAAAAAATGGATTATCCAAATATCTTGATTACAACTAGTTTAAGCGACAACAGAGTATTGTTTGATGAGCCAGCAAAATTTACTGCAAAACTAAGAGATTATAAAACGGATAATAACCTTTTGCTTTTAAAGACTGAGATGAACGCTGGTCACGGTGGTAAGTCTGGAAGAGATGGAGCAATAGAAGAGATAGCATTTGATTACGCTTTTGCATTAAAAATTACCAAAAAAATTTAATTTTTGGATATTGAAAAAAAAAAAATAATACATATTTAAAATAAGTAAGTCGCCTAATGGGGCTTGTAAATAACCTTGCTAACAAAGGAGGATAATATGACAAGTAAGGATCTATCTATATTTAACTCACTAAGACCTTTTTCAATTGGTTTTGACGATATGTTTGATCAATTTGAGAATATGTTGGGAAATGGAAGTTTGACAATGCAATCAAACTACCCACCATACAATATAAGAAAAACTGGGAAGGACAAGTATTCGATTGAAGTTGCTCTTGCAGGATTTTCTAAAAAAGATGTCGAAGTAGAGTTTGAAGACAATTTATTAACTGTTAGAACTAAACAAGTTGATAAATCTGAAAATAGAGAGGATGGTGAAATTATTCATAAGGGTATTTCACAAAGACAATTTGCTAGATCATTCACTATCGCAGATGATGTAAAAGTGGGTGGAGCAGAATTAAAAGATGGTCTTTTAACGATAGCCTGTGAAAGAATTGTGCCAGAATACAAAAAGAAAAAACTTATTGAAAT
>CEUS01284564.1_pt1 | contig 15696 bp, 15 predicted proteins | sample 427031 | NCBI WGS metagenome assembly CEUS01 (sample SAMEA2622837, study PRJEB7988) | marine metagenome | biome: marine biome (ENVO:00000447); feature: marine epipelagic mixed layer (ENVO:xxxxxxxxx); material: "saline water (ENVO:00002010), including plankton (ENVO:xxxxxxxx)" | depth 140 m | reverse complement strand
ATAAGTTGCAGTTTTTTGTACTTTACACGAAACCTAGTAGCTGTCAAGTAATATTTGTACTTAGATTTGTTTTTTAGAAACTTACTATATTGACTTTTAATGACTACTGAACTAATTTGCCGATTGTAAGGCCTGTAGGCATTTGATGGGATTTCGAATCGTAAATATTTGGAGGGAGATATGACTACGAATGGACCTTTATCGCGATATCGTGTGCTTGACTTATCAGATATGAAAGCTGATTTGGGCACCCTTTATTTAGCTCATTTGGGTGCTGATGTTATAAGAATTGAACCACCAGAAGGACATTCTACTCGTTGGATTCCTCCATTTGCAGGCAACATCCCGAATGTTGAACGGAGTTTATATTACTTATATAGAAATGTTAATAAACGAGGGATTACTTTAGATATAGAAACCTCAGAAGGGCAAGAAATACTAAAACGATTAGTTAAGACCTCTGATGTAATAGTTGAATGTTTTCAACCGGGTTATTTGAACAGCTTGGGGTTAGGTTATTCAAATTTAAAGGAAATTAATCCAAAAATCATTATGGCATCTGTAACTGATTGGGGACAGAGTGGACCAAGACGTAATTTTGAGGGATCTCCTATAGTTGCAATGGCAATGAGTGGTGCTATGCAAGTTGCTGGATTTCAAGATAAAGCACCTTCCGACGCACCGAATGCAATGGCATATGATATGGCTGCTGTTTATGCTGGTACTGGAATAATGATTGCTTTATACGGTCGAGGAGATGATGGTGAAGGTGAATGGCTTGACATATCTGTACAGGAAGCAGGCATAGCAGGATTATTTCCTTGGTCAGTACCGATGACAACTTATGGAACAGTTCCGGGTGGTGGTGATTTTCCCGTTAGAGGAGCATCTATGTTGATTTATCAATGCAAGGATGGATATGTGAAAATAGCAGGAAATGTTCCTCGCCACTGGGAAGCTCAGAAAGAGTTAATTGGCAAACCGGATATTTTTGAAGATGAAGCTTGGGATGATAATGTGTTTCGAAGAGATAATGCTGATGTTATGAGAATTGCGTACGAAGAATATATTCAAGATAGAACAATGCAAGAGCTTTTTGATGCGGGTCAAGAACTTGGATTACCAATTACCCCACTTCAATCACTAGGTTCCTTTGCTGAATCTCCACAAACCAAAAGTAGAGAATTTTTTCAGCCTGTTAATCATCAATTGGTTGGAGAATACGATTATCCTGGTCCTCCCTTAAGGATGATGGGCACTCCATTAAGCTTGAGGAAATCAGCGCCTCTGTTAGGAGAAGATAATTATGAAATTTATTCAGTCGAGTTAGAAATTAATGACGATGAGCTAAACAATTTGAAATCTAAGGGTGTTATTTAATTGTCTAGTTGTAGTAAGGGGTGTAGATATGAGTTTACCACTTGAAGGGATACGTGTTGCTCACTTAGGTCAAGGAGCGGTAATTCCCGAATTATGCAGAGTCATGGCTGAATTTGGTGCAGAAGTTATAAAAGTTGAATCTCAGGTATATCCAGATTTCATGCGCCGTGGTGGTCGTCTCGATGGGGAGCCTAATCTGAATAACAGTGCTGGTTATAATGAGGCAAATCGTAATGTGAAGAGTTTTGCAGTCAATCTTCGAAGTGAAGAAGGGTTGTCGTTGGTTAGAGATTTAGTCAAAGTCAGCGATGTTGTTGCAGAAAACAACAGAGCGTATGTTACTAGGAGCTGGGGATTGGATTATGATTCAGTGAAAGAATTTAAATCCGATATTGTTTATATAAGTTCAAATGGATTTGGTCGTGGAGGACCAGCTGGGGAATTTGCTGCATTTGGTCCAAATTTAGCTCCTTACCTAGGATTAAATTACCTTTGGGGACATCCTGACGATGTTGAACCTATGGGGGCTACTATTAATCACCCTGATCATATTGCTGGTAAGGTTGGACTTATGGCAGTTCTTGCGGCATTGGATCATCGAAATAGAACTGGAGAAGGACAATTTATAGATATGTCTCAGGCTGAGGCAGGTGCAAGCATGCTAGGTGAGCGATTTTTGGAGTACACTGTAAATGGGCATGATCCTAAACCTCGAGGAAATGATGCCCCATATGCTTCACCTAACGGGGTATATCCTTGCAAAGGTGAGGATCGTTGGTGCGTTATCAGTGTAATGACTGACCAGCATTGGGTTTCATTGTGTGAAGCTATGGACAGGGAAGATTGGAAAAAAGATTCAGAACTTAACGAATTAAGTGGAAGATTAAACCGCAGAGATGAATTAAATCAAGAAATTACTAAATGGACAATTGAATTAGAACCAGAACGAGTTATGGAAATATTACAATCCTATAGGATTCCAAGCGGATATGTGCAGAATTCATTAGATCATTTAGCTGATCCCCATCTGAAGGAACGAGGAGGATATATAGAACTAGATCATCCTGTAGCTGGTGTTCATACATATCCTGGGAATCCAATTCGATTTTCTCGATCCAAAGCTATTATTGACCGTGCTCCTTTGATAGGGGAACATACGTATGATGTATGTAGAGACGTTTTAGGAATATCTGATTCTGAAATTGAAAGACTAACTGAATTAAAGTCAATTGGCTATTGATTTATATATCCCCTTGTATGTGTTTAGGTTATTCTATTGATTTGATATAATAACGCTGATTGAAAAGTATAATCAATACTATTCAAAGACCCAGAAATTTAAATAAATGAACTAATCGAATTTTTATGGGAAAGACTCGTGGACTGTGCGGATAAGTTAAAATTTAATCGGAAAGACGAAGCTGATGAAAAAATAAGACAAGAACGTTTACTCCGCTATGAAGATTCAGAAGGTTTAAATTCATATTATTGCAAAAAACATTCTTGTTGGCATATTGGTCATTCCAATGAAAATCCTGATGATAATTCAAGAATTTCTTCTATAAATAGAACGTTAAATAGAATTGATGAATCAAAACAAGAACGAAAGCAAGTAAGTCTTAATAAAAAAAAGAACAGGCGATGAGGAATTATGGAAGAATTCGGCACAAATGAAATCCATTCATTGGATGAATTAAAAGATCAGTATGAAGGACTAGAATGGGACGTTGCTGTAGAAACAGAAGAGTCTATAAGATCCGAATGGTTAATTTCCTTTCCATATGAGTATCAGGGTTCAGATTCAATAGTTGCCATCGATACTGATGAATTCACAGCTGTTTGCCCGTGGACCGGACTTCCAGATTTTGGAAACCTAAAAATTGAATATAATCCTTCACGCCATTGTTTGGAACTAAAATCACTAAAATATTATTTATTGTCCTATAGGGATGTTGGTATAGTGCAGGAACACGCAGCTAATCGAATTCTAAAAGATTTAGTGCGTGCTTGTGATCCTGTTTGGATGACTATTTATTTAGATTACAAAACCCGTGGCGGTATACATACTACTGTTGAAGTTAAATACGGACACGAATAATTTACTAGGGACTATGATGCCCCATCAACATACAGGACTTGTCCGGAAATCCTGAAGTTTTGTTCTGAGCAAAGGAATGACGCAATTTCACCAATTTCTTCTGGTTGTAAAACCACGCCAAATGGTGATTTTTCATCTAATTCTCTAATATTTTCAACACCTTGGGTGGCTTTAACCAAACGTTTTCCCATCTCGGACTCGAATAGAGTGGGAGCAATTACGTTTACTCTAATTCCGTTTGATCGTTCTTCTTTTGCTAATCCTTTTGCTAAAGCTTCCATTGCTGCCTTGGCAGCTCCATACGGGACCCCTCTGGCTGCAAAAGTTTTTGTTGCAGCGGAAGAAATAAATAAAATATCCGCACGTTCGGACTTTCGTAATATTGGCAAGGCTAATTGGCAACAATGGAATGAACCAAAAAAGTGAACGCCCATAACATTGTGGAGTTCTTGGACTTCTGTATCAGCTACTGATTTTCCTCTAGAAGCGATACCAGCATTGTTAACAAGTATGTCTATTGACCCCATTTTGCTTTCGGCAAAATCTATAGCAGTCTTAACTTCGTCATAGTCACTAATATTAACTTTAATTGAATAGGCATTTTGACCTATTTCCTTTATTGAATTTATAGTTTCTTCTGCTGCGTCTTGATCGCGATTATACCCAATGACTACCTCTGCTCCATATCTAGCAAATGATTGAGCAATTGCTCTGCCGGCTCCTCTTGATCCCCCAGTTATAAATGCTTTTCTTCCTGATAAATCCAACATATTTATTCCTTTTAATTTTATCGTGATACTTTTTGTCAGCCCAGTGATTGTATAGAACCAATTTGTTTAAAGGAAGAGGGCATTTAACATTTCATTAGAGTATTGATTCGGTACCCTTCAAGTTTTGATCTGCCATTTAAGAATTCAATTTCCAGCAAGAGCAACATTCCTGCAACTATTGCATTTGTTTGTTCTACGAGTTTTGCTGCTGCTTCTAGAGTTCCGCCTGTGGCTAAAACATCATCAACAATCAGTACATTTTCACCAGGCTTGAGTGCATCAGCATGCATTTCCATCACATCCTTACCATATTCTAATCCGTATTCCATTTTGATAGTTGAATATGGAAGTTTTCCAGATTTCCTTACTGGTATAAAACCCGCATTTAATTTTGTTGCTAACGGAGATCCGAAGATGTACCCTCTTGCTTCGATAGCTAATACGTGATCTATTTTGATGTCGCTACATAGATCAGCCATCATTTCTATTGAAGTTTTGAATGCTTGTGCGTTACCGATAAGCGGGGTTATATCTTTGAATAAGATTCCACTTTCAGGAAAATCAGGAATTTCTCGAATAAATTGTGAAAGATCCATTTAATGCTCCTCTAATTATATAGATGAAAGTGTTAGGGTGTTTTTCCAAATTATTGGGACATGAAAATTTTCTGACACTGAATCAGCAATTATATTTTCCAATTTAGATAAATCCGTTATATCGACATTCTCTTCATCAATACTTGTAATAGCAAGGTTTGGAATTCCGCAAGGGATAATTTTTTGAAAATATTCATCGCAAGATTTCACATTGATGGAGAATCCATGACTTGTAATTCCTTTACTTACTTTTATTCCTATAAAAGCAATTTTTCGCTCAGAATGTGAATCTGAGGTTTTTACCCAGACACCTATTTTATTTGATGTTGTAAGATTTCCTACTCCAATTTTTTCTAAGCTTGTCAGTATAGTTTTTTCCAAAGTTTTAACGTATTTTTTTACTCCACCCCAGTTTTTCAAGTTAAAAATTGGATAGCAAATCAGTTGATTTGGACCGTGATAAGTTACTAATCCTCCTCTATCTGATTGAATAATAGATATCTCATTTCCGGTAATCGGATCTACAGTTTCCAAAATGTCATCATGTTTTCCACGTTTGCCTAAAGTATAAACGTGTGGATGTCTTAAAAAAAGAAGATAACCTGTTTCGGGTGATTCTCTAAGTTTAAGAATTAATTCCTCTTGAATAATCAAGGCTTTTTCATATGGGATAATGCCTAGTTTGTAGGCTTCAAATGTTTTCGTTTCATTCATGCGGTTTATCCATTTAGACAAGTTGTAACTTTATAAAATATGTTGCTGGAGTTTTCTTCAATCTATCATTTATTGTGTGGTTTGTTAAATTCTATTTGTTATTTACAATAAATACTGTTTGATGAAAATAGGCATTGAAAAATAACTCGATATTGATGGATACTAATGAGTAAATGAAGTCAATGAAGAACATAATATCTATAATTGTCATTATTCCTTTGGGGTTTTTGTTTATTATTCTGGTCCTTAATTTGATTGAGAATAAAGGAACTCCAGCAGGGATAGCCGTTAATAACCAATTTGGAGTTGTTGATATTGAGACAAAATTAGCTTCAGATTTTTCGATGAACACCTTAGATATGGAAGAGGTTCAGTTATCTAATCTTAAAGGTAAAGTCGTAGTGCTCGATTTTTGGTCTTCGTGGTGTGCACCTTGCATAATGGAAGCAGAAATACTTTCTAATACATATGATAAATACAAAAACATGGATGTTGAATTTATTGGGATTGCCATTTGGGACGCTGAATCGAACGTTTCAGAGTTTATAGATAAAAAAAATATAAATTATCCGATAGGGATAGATGCAAAGGGTACGATTGCAATTAATTATGGGTTAACTGGAATTCCGGAAAAATATTTGATTGATAAAGATGGTTTGCTAAGGAAGAAATTTATAGGGCCTGTCAATGAGGATCAGCTAGAGAATATTTTAATGGAGCTAATTTCAGAGAAATAAATGTTATTTTCTTCCTCGTTTAAAAAGATGGAACCACTCTTTATTTTCCCATACGACTAGCATCTGACTTGCTATCCAGAGTGAACTATATGTTCCGGTTATAAGTCCTATAAGAAGTGCATATAATAAACTTTGTATGGTTTGCCCACCCATTAAAAGCATTGATGATATAACTATTAAAGTAGTAAAACTGGTAGTCAATGATCGTCCCAAAGTTTCTGCAATACTTGTATTAATTATGACTTCGAGATTTCTGGATGTATTTTTTATAAAGTTTTCTCTGATCCTATCAAATACAACGATGGTGTCGTGAACACTATATCCAACCACAGTAAGAATTCCAGTTATAAACATGGCATTAATTTCTAGATTGATAAATCGACCAGCTAATGAAAAAAATCCAACCACAATTAGAACATCATGTATGGCAGCAATTATGGCTACAGTTCCCATTCGGAATGGGTTAGGAACTAGGCGGAAAGCCCATGATATGTATATCAAAATAGCAATGGATGCAACAAAAACAGCGACACCTGCATTCCGTACGGTTTCCTGAGCGACAATTGGAGAAACTGTTGCTACGTCAAAGGCTTCTATGCTTCCTAATGCGGATAGCTTTTCCTCCAATTTTTTTCTTTCGGATGAAGCGATATCAGTCGAATCTAAAGTTCGAGTTCTAATAAAAAAGCCATTTCCAGAAGTTTTTTGAATTATTGCTTCGTCATGACCATTTTCAGTGAGAATTATTCTTACATCTGATTGGTCGACTGGATTTTCATAGGTCATACTGATTGCTGAACCACTTGCAAATTCTATTCCAATTCTAAATGATGGAGGAGTAGCTATTGATACCAGCCCTGTTATTATCAGTGCGAGGGATAATAGAAAAAACCATCGTCTTTTACCAACGAAATCCATATTAACTCCTAGCTGTTTGATTTTTTGGATTAGAATTTGTGGAGCGGCCAGGAACAGGTGTAAATAAGTTTGGAATCTTCCTAAGTGGAGTGGAAGCACATAGTCTCAGTAAAGTTTGACTTATCACTATTGCGCTGAACATGCTTACAGCGACTCCGATAAATAAAGTTACCGCAAATCCAGCAACCATGGATGCACCGAATCTGGTGCCAAACCAGAATAGGATGATGCAAGTTATGAATGTGGCAACGTTACTGTCTCGGATGGATGACCAGGCTCTGGAGAAACCGATCTCTATAGCATTTGCCAAACCTCTTCCTGTACGTAGTTCTTCTTTTGTTCGCTCGAATATCAACACATTAGCATCCACAGCCATACCAACTGAAAGGATGAATCCTGCAACACCAGCTAAGGTTAAAGTTACAGGTATAAGTTTGAAAATTGCAAGGGTTATTAGCGTATAACTTATCAATGCTAATGAAGCCATCAAACCGGGGATTCGGTAATATGCAAGCATATAAAATGCTACAAGTATTAAACCTATATATCCTGCGATTAGGCTTTTTTCTAATGCATCTGCACCTAAAGTGGCATCTACGTCTTCTTCTTTTATGACTGAAATAGGTACAGGTAGTCGACCGGATTCAAGTTGAATTGCTACAGTTCGAACTTTTTCGATTGTAAATTCTGGTCCTTGAATAAAGGCAGTTCCTCCCAATATTGCTTGTTCAGCCATGGGAGCGAGTATTTCTTCGTCATCAATTAATATTGCTAAGCGATCGTTAGTTCCAGATATTCTCTTGGTAGTTTCAGCAAATATTTTGGTGCCTTCAGAATTAAAGTTTATATTAACAATTGGTTTGTTAGTTGCTGCATGTCTTCCAGCGTAAGCTCTATCAAGTAGATCTCCAGTTAAACCTATATCTTTATCCGCATAGGTATCACAAGTAGCGTCGCTGCAAACCCTTTCCTTGAATTCAAGTTTAGCTGTCTGTCCAATTAAAAGTTTCGCTTCTTCAATATCTTCGACTCCTGGTAATTGGATTATAAGTCTATTTTTCCCTAGAATTTGTATGGAAGGTTCAGTTACTCCGAATGCATTGGTTCTTCGTTCAATGGTTTGTATAAGTCCTTCCATTTGATCTGAAGTAACATCTTCTAGATCAGCTTGATAAACTAATTGAGCACCACCCTGCAAATCTAACCCCAGTTGTAAGCCCAGAGGGCCGGTACCATCTCTTTTAATCTGTAAGAAATCTAATGGCTGAGATATTAGAATAAAAGTTGAGACAACAATTATTCCTAGTATTATCCCAAGCCGTCTAAGACTTTGTTTCAGCATCGGTATCTCCTACTGATGAGTATTCAATGTACTTTTTTTTGGCAAGAGAGAGAGCATCTTCTTTAGTTTTGACGAATCCCTCTGCTTGTGCTTCTGAAATATTTTCCAGAATTATTTTAAAATACGGACCAGGTTTAAGACCTAAAGTGTTGATTAGGTCGTGTCCACTAATAAGATTACTGTTTGTAATTGTGTTATTAGTTTCTGATCCCTCTTCCAATATATAACGAATTCGATCACAGTGCACACTCCAATCATAAATATCGATTAGAGGACCTCTCGCTGCTAAGTAATCAGCAAGGTTTAAAAATAAAGTATCTATAGCAACATCTTCAAGGTCACGGAAATATCTGTAAAGTGCTCTTTTACTAGGCATTTCACCTGTGGGGGCAATTTGAGACGGTCGTAAATGTTCTTTAATCATGGTGCAAACTGTTTCTATTCCCCGATTGCTTATACGCAACCTTTCTAATGCATTTCTAGCTAACTCCATTCCAATTTCAGAATGGCCTAAGAATCGCATTTTTCCATTTGAATCAATTTGTTTGGTTTTAGGTTTCCCTACATCATGAAGTAAAGCTGCTAATTTTAATATTGTTGTTCGAGTATGTGAATCACTGCATTCGGATTGAAAGTATTTTTTAGTAATATCGTTAGATGGTACATATTTAAGTTCAGGGTGTTTATTAATATCAATATTTCTGGAATCATCTAGTAACAAGTCAACTTTAAAGGCACATTGCAAATTATGATCATAAACGTTCCAATAATGTTCTTTTGGTTGAACTACATCTCTGCCTTCTTGTAATTCAGGGAAAATAATACCCAGTATCCCGATATCAGAAAGTCGATAGATGGATTCTTCTAAAAAGTTACCTGATAGAATTTTTAAAAATTCATCTCGAATTCGTTCACCAGGTGAATTTTGTATTTTATTGTAATGCCATTCCATAAATTTAATCGTGTCTGGTTCAATAGAAAAATTCAGTTCTGAAGCTATCCGTATAGTTCTCAATAAACGAACTGGATCGTCAGAATAGATTTCGGGTTTAATAGCACGAATTATTTTGTTTAATAGATCATTTTTTCCATTAAAGGGATCTATTATTGACCATTCGGATGGATGCTTTGCATGATTAATTTCATTAAGAGGTATTGCAAGAGAGTCAATAGTTAAATCACGATAACTCAAGTCAGCTTCTATATTTGACTCAAAAGTTGTGATATCTATTTGGCTTGTATTATTGTCAGTTTGATGTGCTAATACTCTATAGATTCCTCTGTAAGCATCTAGAGGGAAGGCTTGTCCTTGTGTTTGTGATGCAAGTTTTTGGCTCAACAACTCAGCATCCCCAGATATGGCAAGATCAATGTCATTAACAGGTCTGTCCAGAAGGAAATCTCGTAAGCATCCTCCTACTAGATAAATATTTCCATGCACTATTTCAGCTGTTCTTTGAATGTCTTTAAGTAGATTTATTGGATCAGAAATGACCATAGAAAAATTTAAGCTCGGTATTCGAACAATGATAGATGTTCAGTATCAGCGTGGTTGGGATCATTGATTTTCCATAAAGATTCATGACTTACCAAGTGATCGATATATAGTATGCCATTGAGGTGATCGATTTCATGCTCTAACGCTTGAGCTAAAAGATTGTCTACGGCTTTTATTTTGAATTCTTTTCCAGTACTATCTTGGGCTCTAACCCTTACCTCTACAGAACGATTAACTTTCCCACGATATCCAGGTATACTCAGGCATCCTTCTTCAACTTCACGGAGACCCTTTTTGGTAACTATTTGTGGGTTAACTAATACGTATAAATCAGTAGGTGTAGCATCTTCAGTTTCAGAACTAGATTCTTCAATTGCAATAGGAACTTCAATCACACAGACTTTTTGTTCTATACCCACTTGATTCGCTGCTAAACCAACCCCATTAGACATACGCATAGTATCAATCATATCAGTAATAAGTGTTTCGAGCTGATTGTTAAATCGAGTTACTTTTCTTGCCTTCTTACGTAAAACTGGGTCCGGTAAATAGAGTACTGGGCGTATCGACATCACTCATTCTCCCTAAGAAATGAACTTAAATTATAGAAGAGATACTATTTCAAGTAAAGAATTTATTCGGTAGGATTTTAACAAGAAAAACTAACTTGTTATACACATTTCTGCTACAAAAGTTTCCAGAGCAATTCTTTCCTCTAATTCGCTAGTCTTAATAGCTCTGTCAGTCTCAATTAATTGCTTGTGAAGCCGATTTAATCTGTCCCAAGACGTATTATTGGCTCTTTCCATAGTTTTTTTTACTGAATATGAAGAGGAAATATTCAGTGATTTTCCTATTTCTTGCGAAGAAATTTTTTTTTCGATTAGAGCTTTTGTTAATATAAGTTGTCGTGTTTGTCTTGCCATAAGAAAACGAAAATTCCTTGCTTCGTACTCACCACTTAGAAGAGCATTTATTAATTGAAATGATTGCCGAATATTGCCATTCAGAAGAGCATTTATTGCCTCAAAAACATTAACAGTTTTTGAGGCACTTACTAATGTGTTAACGTGATTAGTAGTAATTGGTTGACCGCTTGAATATAGAATTAATTTTTCTAGTTCATTATCTAATTCCCATAAATCCGAACCTATTAGTTCAATGAGTAATGATATTGCATTAGGCTGTATTTGTATTTGTTGATCAATGGTTTTTTTACGAATCCAATTAACTAAAGCATACTCCTGCATTCTTGGGAATTCTTGTACAGTCCAATTTTCTGAAAGGTTGGATAATATTTTTTGTGATGGAGAAAAATTATATTCACTAAATACTATGTCTGTTGTATCAGGAATTTGTTCAATGACATCCCAAAAATCGGTCCATTCAGATTTCTCATATCCATCATTCTTTTTATTGCTTTGTTTCTTTTTATTAGATTGTTTACTTAAGGAGTATTCCCATAAGCCTAAAATAATGATCAATCTTTTTTCTGCAAGGAATGGCATGGTCATACAGGCGGCTATAAGACCTTCTTTCGAAGTTTCTCTTGCTACGTATCTACTTATGTTGGCATCTCTAATTTCCATCATGCCAACTTGTTCCTCGAGGTTTTTAATAGCTTGAATTTGGGAGAAAGAATCTTCACCATAGTACAGATAAATCATTTTTATAGTATAGTACAATGTTATAGATATAAGAACATAATTTCTAATATGTTCTTATATCAATTAACTTTTAGGAATAATAATTGACAGATGAATTAAACATCAATAATCGAATCATTTCTGAAAGATATATTGTAGGCGATTTATTGGGTGGCACTGCAATCGCATATGTTCACAAGGCATATGATAAACAGACTTTAAGTGAAGTTGCTATCAAGTTTTTGCGGCCCTATTTTATAAATGAAGATAATGCAGAACTAATTTCAAACTACTTTAACTTTCTAGAATCGATAAAAAAATCAAATTCAAATGTAATACTTGCTCCTATAGATTACAGTTCTGACAAGAATTCGATATGGGTAGTTTATCCATATATGAATTTCAAAAGTTTGGACGAAATTATTAGAGGGAAGCAATTACCCTTGAATATCGAAAATGTTATTTCTATAGTTAATAAAACTACAGAAGCGTTAGAGTCAATCCATGAAATAGATATAGTGCATGGGAATTTAAAACCATCAAATATCCTTGTTTCTGAGGATTTTCAGACTGTGAAAATTGAAGGATTTTACATGTATGAGCTATCGCAAAATGTTAACGAACTAACGCAATCATCTCTTAATGTTCCCCACCCTTATTATTCGTCCTCTGAACACTGTAAAAGAATATCTTTGGATAAAAGTAGTGATGTGTATGCATTAGCTTCAATAGCCTATCAACTTCTTTTTGGAGTTTTACCATTTTTGGGAACTCGTGAAAGTGTTGTGTACTACAAGAGCATTAGCCTTCCTAAATTACCTAGCGAAATCAGGAAAGAATTTACCCCGGAAGTGGATTCAGTATTTTTGAAAGCTTTAAATAAACGCCCAACTGAAAGATTCTTTTCATGTAGGGATTTTACAAATGCTTTTATCGAATCCTTGAAAGATATCGTAATCCCTTCTGCCTCGAATACTAATGCTGAAAAAGAAGAGAGTGACATTAGTGCAGAATATTTCTCTGAATATGTTTGTGTCTATTGTGGTCAACAGAATACTCCAATGGATACTTTATGTAGAGGTTGCTGGTCACCACTTACGAAAGAAAGATTTACTACTGTAGAAAGTGCTGAGAGAAAAGAAAAAGGTATTATTCGAAGCGTAAAGCTGAATCGTTTTACACGTTGGAGTTTGATCTTTGGATTTATAGTATTAATATCATGGGGTACTTACTCCGAATTTTTTAAACCTCCTCCGCTAGTTCCCATAGCCTCAACCAGCGTATTAACAGCTGTATCCCAATATGGTGATTGGGCATTACATGGTAGAAATCTAGAAAACTGGTCTTCAGTTGATACTGATCAATTTGCTTCATTAAGCTCTTCAAGGGTTAAAGGAGAGATTGAATGGATTAAAGATACTGGTAAACCCATAATAGCTTCTAGTTCCATAAAGGATGGAATTCTTATAATTCCTACTAGTGCTGATAAAATATTAGCATTAGATCCATATACAGGTGATAAAATATGGGAATTTGAAACATCAGGACCAATTGATTCTTCCCCAACGATAACTGATAAAACTACTTATGTTGGATTGCGTGATGGTCGAATGCTAGCAATTAATACTAGCAACGGTGAGTTAATATGGGAATTTGATTCTGAAGATCCAATCATGTCTTCACCTTTGGTATTTAAAGGAGCAGTATTTTTTGGAACTGGAAATGGATCGATGTTTTCGCTTGATGCCGTTAATGGTGATTATCTATGGCATTTTGAATCTGACGGTTGGATTACTAATACCCCAGTAGTAAATAATGATACCGTAGTTTTCAGTAACAGTAGAGCTTGGGTATATGTTATTGATACAAAGACAGGAACTGCAAGACTTACATACAACACTTATGGGAAAAATATAAGTGGTCCTGTATTGATAGATGACAATGTTCTTCTTGGATTAGGAAATGGTAAATTACTTGCAATCAATACACGTATGAAAGAATATCGTTTTGAACGTAAAGCTAGATTTTGGAGACTTCAATTTTACTTGTGGGGATTTGAAGATAAACCCCCAGTACAAAAAGGATTTTCTTGGTCATCAAGAGTAGCGAGATCAGATACTGGACTGACAGACCTTTCAGTACAAGAAGATAAAGTATATTTTGGAACTAGTAACGGTTATGCATATGCTCATGATTTGATGGCTGATAAAACTCTTTGGCAAACAGAAGTGGGTATTGGTGTATCTGCATCACCAATTGCAGTCGGTGATCAGATTTTTATTGGAACAAATGATGGTTTAGTGCATTCTTTGGACCGTACCAGTGGTGAGATTGAATGGACTGTTAAAACCGAGGCAGGAATTAAAGCAAAACCTACATGGGCAAACGGATTCCTATATGTTAGTTCTACTGATGGTAAATTATATGCAATTCGCTGAGACAAGATAATTATGGATACTTTGATCATAGGACTTGCTCAATCAGGAAAAAGCACTATTTTTAGTGCTCTTACAAGAGTTTTTAATCTAGGCAATCGTGGCCTTTCAGTTGGCATGGCAAAAGTTCCTGATATTAGGATTGAAAAATTAACTACTATTTATAATCCACGTAAAACTATTCCTGCTGAGGTAAAGTATGTCGATACTCCTTCTATTGGTGATATTACCAAGCAAGGCTCTGGTGTTGCGGGTGAAGTTATCAATGCTATTCAAGGAGCAGATGCTTTACTTCATGTTGTTCGCTATTTTGATGAAGAAGCTATTTCCTCTTCCGAGTCAGATGTTGCCACTTTAGATCTGGAATTGATGACTATTGATATTGGAATATTAGATCGGCGGGCTACACGTGTAACAGATATGTTAAAAGGTGCCCGAAGTGAAGAACGATTGCGACTTAATCAGGAAGAAGAAAGTTTAAAGGTGATTAGAAACTATTTGGAACAAGAAATTCCGATTCGAGATGTTGCACTTTCTGAATCTGAGAAATTATTGGTATCGAATTATAATTTACTTACTGCAAAACCTATGTTATTAGTTTTCAATATTTCAGAAGATCAGGCTCAAAAAATGGATGATCTTGAAACAAATCTCAAAAACCGTTTTTCCCAAGATAAACGTGAAGTTGTAGCTTTAGCTGGGCAAATTGAAATGGAATTGGCGCAGCTTGAAGGTGAGGATGAAGAAATGTTCAGGGAAGAATATGGTATATATGAGACTGGAAGTGACAGAGTAGCCAAAGCTTCGTTTAACTTATTGGGATTAATATCTTTTTTTACTGTAGGAGAAGATGAAGTTCGAGCTTGGACAGTTGAATATAATTCACTTTCAACTAAAGCTGCGGGAAAAATTCATTCTGATATTGAACGAGGCTTTATTCGTGCGGAAGTTATTTCATATGATGATTTTCTTGATGCAGGCACTATGAATCAAGCAAAGAAAAATGGAACTTTTCGCATGGAAGGGAAAGATTATCTTGTTAAGGATGGAGACATAATCAATTTTCTTTTTAATGTCTAGGAAATACGGTGGTGTCTGTGATTAAAAAATTCCCAAGTTTTGACTTAATTAATACTGAAACTATCGATAAAGAATTTAGCATTTATTTGCACATTCCATTTTGTAAAAGCAAATGTTATTACTGTGATTTCAACACATATTCAGGAATCGAATCAATGATTGATGAATATGTTGAATCTTTACAGAAAGAAATTTATGTCTGGTCAAAAATTGTTAAAAATCCAAAGGTCAAAACGGTATTTTTTGGTGGCGGAACCCCATCATATATAAAAGCAAATGATATATCATTGTTATTAAAAACTATTTCGCAATCGTTTATGCTAGATGAAAGTGCCGAGATAACCGCTGAAATAAACCCTGATGATGTTACCTTCAATAAGATTTATGAATTAATGGATTCCGGGATTAATCGTGTAAGTATGGGTGTTCAAAGTTTAGATGATAGATTTCTCAAATTACTAGGAAGAAGACACAACTCTAAG
>CEUS01043978.1_pt1 | contig 15697 bp, 20 predicted proteins | sample 427031 | NCBI WGS metagenome assembly CEUS01 (sample SAMEA2622837, study PRJEB7988) | marine metagenome | biome: marine biome (ENVO:00000447); feature: marine epipelagic mixed layer (ENVO:xxxxxxxxx); material: "saline water (ENVO:00002010), including plankton (ENVO:xxxxxxxx)" | depth 140 m | reverse complement strand
AATTGCAAAAGAGCAGAATAAAAATAGCGGTATAAGACTGTTGATTAGCCAAGCATAAAATTTTTACTAATAGGAAAGGAAATATAATGAACTTAAAGAAAATCGGTATTGCCTCTGCATTAGGCTTTGTGACGCAATTCATAGTAGGTGCATTGCCTATGATGTATTTCTATGTACCACATGGAGCTGATATGGCAGAAAAATTCCCAAATGCTGTAAATGCAGAGCCAGATATGGTGATAGGATTAATTGGGGCTATTGTTTTTACTGTGATATTTGTCGTGGTACTTGATAAAATGGGTACAAGTAGTATTCAAGAAGGGGCTATAACAGGCGCCTGGTATGGTGCAGGGATATGGTTCTTTTTTAATACTCAGATAATGGCAATGCTAAAAGTAATTGATCTTAATTTTGTTTTGGTTGATGTTTTAATCAGTACTGTTTTGATGGGAGTGGCCGGTGCGGTCGTTGCATTTTCGTTTGAGCGTTTTAAATAATATCTAGTATTTAGGTGAATTAAAAACCCCACTTCTGTGGGGTTTTTTGTTTATACAGAATAAGGAATCATGTCAAAAATAATTTGTAACTTAGGATTATGAAGAAATGTCCCTACTGTGCAGAAAACATTAAGCTTGAAGCGATAAAGTGTAGATTTTGTGGCGAGTTTTTTGAGGAAGAGCCAGTTGTGAAACATGAGCCTGTAAAATCTCCGGTTGAAATTCAAGTTAATCAAGGAGACAGCGCTGTCCTAGATGAGAAACCCGCAGAAATAAAACGTAGGAAGATCTTTACACCACCCAAGCTACTTGGTTTTGATGCACCATCTTTTTTGATCGTATCTGGTATCATTGGGGGAATAGGTTTCTACATTGATACCTACTCCAGTGAGGAGATGGAATGGTTCGCTGTTTTGCTTCAGATGGTGGGGGGGATGCTTTTTTTATATGCTTGTATAACTTTTGGGAAAAAAGACAGAGAGAGTATCCTAGATTAGCTGATCTTTTTTCTTTTATTTATTCCACAGCTTTCTTTTCAATGAAAATCATCAAAATAATATTATTGATCATTTTAGGTTTAGCGGTTTTCATTACGTTATTCATTAATCTGAATCCTCAGTTTGGGTCAAACCCTAGTTATATTCAGAAGGAACTTTATTCAACATTTCCAAATCATATAAATGGTGAGTTTAAAAACCATGAGCCTACTAAATTATTCACTGAGGAGATGGATATGGGTAATTTTTTTAAAGATCATCCTCATCTTATTCCTAGCAAAGATATTACCCCAAATAATTTAGATCTTGATTTTTTCAAGAGTAATGAAGATGAAAATATTAAACTATCTTGGCTTGGCCACTCTGCATTTGTGATTAATGTAAGTGGTATTATTATTATGTTAGATCCAATGCTTGGACAGTATGCTGCCCCAGTGCCGATGCCATCCCTAAAACGATATAGCAAAGAGATTGCTTTTGAAGTCGATGATATTGATAGGATTGATGTTGTGGTATACTCTCATGATCATTATGATCATCTTGACTATCCCACTATAAAAAAGATCAAGAATAAGGTTGGTCTTTTTATTGTCCCACATGGACTGGGTAACCACCTCACAGATTGGGGAGTCCCAGAAAAATCTATTATAGAACTAAACTGGGAAGAAAGTAAGTATGTTGAACAGGTAGAATTTGTTTGTCTTCCTGCTAGGCATTTCTCAGGCAGGGGGCCTTTCAATCGAAACAGCACCCTTTGGAGTTCATGGGCAATAAAGAGTGAGAAAGGTAAAATATATTTTTCTGGCGATAGTGGCTATGGAAAACACCTGAAAAAGATCGGTAATGAGCATGGTCCATTCGACGTGACTCTAATTGATTGCGGGCAGTACAATAAAGCATGGGAATACTCCCATATGTTTCCAGATCAAGCCATAGATGCTTCAATCGATTTAAGAGGAGAATATCTGATTCCTATTCACTGGGGCGCATTTACTTTATCAACCCATGCATGGACAGATCCGCCTGAAGACGTATTCAAATTAGCGCCATTAAAGGGTCAGAAAATTATTTTACCAGAGATAGGGCAGATTATTAACTTGAGGAAACCTGTTTATGGGGATGAGAAGTGGTGGGAAAAGTTTAATTAAATATTTTATCTTGTAGGATTTTAGCTATTAGTCTTTCATTTCGATGGTAACTCCCATCCTAATACCGCTATGTTTTTTTAGAAATACCTCCTCAGGTAGGAACCCCTCTGTCTTTGATATATACCCAATGTCATAAGAAAAACCTGGTATTTTCTCATTGTTTGCATTCTGTACTCTGTATCGGATCTTAAAATCGATTGCCTGTCCACTAAAAAACTCATTTGTGGTAAAACTATAGCCTTTTGGCTGGTTCCAATAGTGACAAGATACGCTTATTACTAGCTTATCCGAGAGATTATGTTCATGAAGACCGATTCCAAGTCCATTAGACCAATTATCCTTATTATGAAATTGCCTTAGGTAGAGGCTGACTTTGTAGTTTTTATAGATTAACCAAATATTTTCATCGAAAAATTCACCAAATGGAGCGAGCATATGACCCATACCAAAGTTGATTTTAGTATCCTTGCTCATTATGAATCCTGATTTTTTAAAAAGAATGGGGTTTACTAGGTTTAGAAAGCTATGGTAACCTAATTTATTGAGATAATTTATTTCAACTTTTGTGAGATCTTTATATTGCGTATATCGGTAAAACTCCATGCCAGGCCTAAAAAGATGCCTCACTAATCCATAAACATCATGGCCGACAATATCCCTCTGTAGTTCATTCGCCTCTTCTTTTTTATCGAGCTCGTATTCAATAAGGCCCATTGCAATATACTGGATAATTCCTGCTTTCCTACTGAAGTATTCCCAAGCGAGATACTCGTAGTCCATCATATCAAAACTTACAAGATCTTCAATTCTTTTTGCGATCATATAGTCTGACTCAAGGCCTCCACTATGCAGGCGAATAAAACTCGCGAGGTCATTTGACCTTAGGTCAATCAAAGTCTGGTCTGTTACCCCATTTACATAAGCCAGTCCGTCTTTATTAAAAAATGGTTGTGAAATTGAACCAATACCCTTTGCCGTTAGTATTGATCTGTGACCCTCTTCATGAGTTAGTGGCAAAAATATCAGGCCTTGTACAAATGGCTCAATTATATCAATGAGGAATTTATTTTTTAGATGAGTGTGGAGACTTTTTGAGAAATACCCATAGAAAGACACATATGTCTCATTTATCTGCCTCATAGTAAAGAGCTTGGCAGGAGAGTCTTTTACCAGAAAATTATAGTTTGTTGTTGAAACTAGTGTACTATCATTTCCAAAAATAAAATTATTCTGTAAAAGAATAATAAAAAGGAAAATATACTTAAGACATTTATTCTTCTTCGTCTGAGATAGCATTTTCGCTAATAATTTCACCACCCTTTTTAACATATTCTATGACCAACGCTGATACCATTCCAATACCCAGAATAATTATAATTGTGCTATAGGTGCCATCAAGCATCTTCGAAATAATAAGGACAAACATTAAGATTAAAATTGATTTTATTGCCAAGTTATCCATGTTAACTCCCTCTTAGTGTTAATAAGAACTTACAATCAAAATAAAATATATGCGTGAATGGAAAATACGTAGGGATTTGCTGTAATTAAGACATTTAAAAATAATATGTTATATTCAAGTATGATAAAAAGAAATATAATATTTATATCTTCTCTTTTATTTATTCTTAGTAGCTGCGACAATGATGATATTCCGATGTATTTCAGGTCAATGCAGCCCAGTGGCGGAAAATTATTTAAAGGCAGCATTAAGGAGTATTATCTTAACTCCCTTCCTCAAAATATGTATATAGGCTCAAAAGATTATATCTTTGATTCAACATTTTCTGATGAACAGAAAGAAGCTCAGTTTGAAAAGTATATATATAAAGACCTTAGTTTAAAAGGTAAAGATTATCGAATGGGAATGATTGCTATACTTATACTCTCAATAGGAGAAGGAGCAGATTTTGGAGTTCAGATTATTCGAGGTCATAGATATATTGATTTGGAAATACACTTCGATAATAGCAAAATAATAAAAGAAAAATTTGAGGTAGATAGTCTTTTCCCGGATAGCATTTTCACTGAAAAGGGAATTGCTATATCAAAAGAAAATATTATTTGTTTCAATAAAAAAAATGATAACGGATACTATCAAATTGAAGAGATATGGGAAACCGATAGATCTGATGGGGAAATTAATATTTATGAAAAACCATTTTTTGTAGGGATGCCAGGGGAAAAAACAAACTTTTTTGATGCTAATTCTAGGATTTCAAGAACTCCATTGGAATCTTTCGATAAGCTACTTGGAAATATGAAAGAAGGTTTTAACCTTGACATAGTAGACTTTAATGACAGTCTTAAAACTTATTCCGCCAATCCTGATTATATGTCTTTTAGAAATGGACTTCGGCAAGAGTCATTTGATGTCAACAATAAATTATCATTTGTGATAAAAGTATATGACGCATGTGCTGATAAAATAGAGCAAGATAGTCTAAGATATGGAGCTATTCTTGATTATCTGAATCCCTACATTAAATAAGGTGCTGAGTCTAAAATATAAAATTATTTTATTACTCTTTCTATCGATCGGGCTTTGCCAAAAGCCTCGAGCAAGAGATATCGGAATCCCATTTTCTGGTGAGCCTGGAAAGCTCAATGCGATAACTGATGTTAAGGGCGTTGAGGTAGGGCATTCTACGATTATATCTGGGAAAGGTAAAAATATCGTTGGTAGTGGCCCTGTTCGCACGGGTGTTACCGCGATATTCCCAAGAGGAAAAAAGTTTAATCCCGTCTATGCAAACTGGTACAGTTTAAATGGAAATGGTGAAATGACTGGGACAACCTGGGTTACTGAGTCTGGGTTCTTAGAGACACCTATCATGATCACAAACACAAACAGTGTTGGTATTGTCAGGGATGCTGTTCTAAAGTGGTATGTTGACCATGGATGGTATGGCAATGAAGAATGGTGGTATACCTATCCAGTGGTAGGGGAGACATACGATGGTTTTTTGAACGATATTTATGGTTTTCATGTAAAAGAGGAGCATGTACTAGAGGCCATTAATAATGCGAAATCAGGTCCAGTTAATGAGGGGAATGTCGGAGGAGGAACGGGAATGCTAACTCTTGGATTTAAAGGGGGGATTGGCACATCATCCCGTGTGGTTAAGATCAATGATAAAAAATACGTTTTGGGCGTTTTAGTGCAATCGAATTTTGGATCCAGAAAAAACCTTACCATTAGCGGCGTACCTGTAGGGTTAGAGCTTGCTGATACCTTGAACCTAATTTACAATGCACCCCCTAGTAATCGCAGGAAAGATGGCGACGGGTCGATCATTGTTATCGTCGCTACAGACGCACCTCTTTTACCTCACCAGCTCAAGCGTATTGTACACCGTGTGCCACTAGGTATTGGAATCGTAGGCGGGAGAGGAGCGAACGGATCGGGAGATATATTTTTAGCTTTTTCTACTGCAAATAAGAATGCATTTAGTAGGAAAAAGACAACAACAGCCAGAACACTTTCTAATGATCTAATTACACCTCTATTTGAGGCAACAGCCCAAGCGGTTGAAGAGGCTATCATCAACGCCATGATCGCCGCTGAGACAATGGACGGTGTGCATGGTAATACCGCTTTTGCGATTCCCCATGATGAACTAATTAGGGTATTGAAAAAATATAATCGCATTCACTAGTTCAATATTGTTGTATTTAGAGCAAAGGCGCTTGCGATTTAAAGTCAGAAAAAATTTTGGTAACTTATTACTATAAACAAGGAGCAGTTATGAAAAATGTATTACTACCCATTTTCTTAATTTTATTTACAGCATGTGAGAGCCAGAAAGAGTCGAATGGTTTTGCTAGGGGCTATGATGGACCTTGGAAGATCGGAACGCAGGCTGGAGTTAATGTTGTTACAGAACTAGACAAAGCATGGTCAAGCAAAGATTTCGAAAAAATGAAGATGTTCTTTGATGATTCTGCGACTTTTTTATTTGCTGAGGGTGACAGGTATAACTCCGTTGATGATTTCATTGATCATATAAAAAAAGATCTAGGTGATCAAGAGACGAGTTGGACCCATGACTGGGCTGTTGCCGTGGATGAATCACCAGGAAAGGGTGGGGAATGGGTAAATGCTGGTTTTACCGCAGATATGTCAAAAACAAGCAAAGACACAAGCGGAATCCACTACAGTGAGTGGTATTACGTTGAGAACGGTAAAATAAAAACATGGAATCAAACCAGGCGGATCATTCTCAATAAGTAAATTTATTCTTTTCTTCAATGAAAATATGGCGTATTACTTTTTATTCTTAATACAAAGATAAGAACATGAGATAGCTACTTTATTTTTCCTATCTATAATTAAAGTAATACTTTAATAATATTATATATAGTAAATAATAAGTATAAATAAGGAGAAGATATGCAGCATGAAAAATGGTCATGTCCAAAATGTGCAGAGAAAAATTATGATCTAGGAGAGATAAGAGTTACCGGTAGCTTTTGGTCAAAGATCTTTAATATTCAGAATAAAAGATATAGCTCTGTAACATGCGAAAATTGTTCCTATACAGAGTTTTATAGAAGCCAATCTTCATCTACAATGGCTAATGTGTTTGATTTTTTTACTAATTAGAAAATGTTCATGGTCTTCAAAAGAATATTTATAATTTTATTAGTAATATTTTTTGGTTGCCAGAGCAAAATAGATAAAAATAAAATGTCCAATAAGGAAAATAATATTTTTGAGACAATGGTTAAAACACCAGTAAAACTTCACTATTCGTTATACATCCCGGATGATTATTATGATAATGATTCTGATTATCCACTGGTGCTTTATCTGCATGGTAAAGGAGAGAGGGGAGAAGATCTAAAAAAAATAGAGGTTAATGGTCTCCCTGAAGTCATAAGTAAAGGCAAAACTTTCCCATTCTTGACGCTCGCTCCACAATGTCCAGAATTTGGTTGGTGGTCCAGGTCTGAGTATGTTGAAGCCCTTGCTGATCTTTTAAACGAAGTTGTTAAAGTTCGCAGGGTGAATACAAAAAAGATATATGCTACAGGCCTCAGTATGGGTGGATATGGAACTCTCGCTCTTGCAAAAAAATACCCTGACTTATTTGCCGCAATCATACCAATTTGCGGTGGAATGGATGACCGCGACAGTATCAAACGATTAAGAGATATGCCTATGTGGCTTTTTCATGGAGAATTGGATCAGACACACCCAGCCGAGCGCTCAATTGTTATATACGACATGCTAAGTCCAATCAATAAAAATATTAAATTAACCATATACGAGGGTGTTGGTCACAATAGCTGGGATGAGACCTACGCGAATGATGAGATTTACCAATGGCTTTTAAGTTATAAAAAGGATTAGGTGTTATGAGATCATTCATGAAATTTCGATTTATTTTCAGAGTAATAGCCATTGTTTATTCCAGCTTTATATTTTCACAGAATGGAATATTAAATGTCGGCTTTGATATTGATGATACGGTATTGTTCTCTAGGGATGTATTTCTCAATCTTCCTGAAGATAAGCGTAATCCAACCGATTGGGGCTGGATCAATTCTCACGATAAAGACTACTCGCTTTTAATGACCCCCACGATTGATCTAATTCACTTTTTTCATAAAAATGGACATAATATCTTTTTTATAACTGCAAGATCTAAGCCAAAAGGAAAGAACCTGGCAAATTTCTTAACCGATAAGCTTATGTTTCCTGTTGAGGTCAATAAGAATCTTTTCTTCTCACCCAAAGAAACCATCAAGGGTACGAGATACACAACAAAACAGCGAACCATGAAGAGACTAAGGCTTGATATATTTTACGGCGATGCAGACACGGATATGATCGCAGCATTAAAAGCTGGGGTTCATCCAGTTCGAGTTGTTCGACATAAAGCATCCATCGTCTCTTACGGCCCCAATTATTTTGGAAATACGATTGATAAAATCTCTCCAAAGAATCCATTTTCATTGAAAGATCTGAATATTTTCTACTCGAGCAATGTAGGAATATTTGGTGAGTCTATCTATCCGATTTTCTGGGAAGGCCCTCCAGAATAATCGTCCTCAAAAATTTAAAATCCCTCCTCTTTAAATAGATCCCAAAAAAAGTTTTAAATATTTTTTGACATATAATACGAACGCCATTTATATTTGAGCGTTATGAGCGTTTCTTATAGTAAGAACGCCTTAATCTAATAAAATAAAAGGAGATGTATTATGGTAACAACCTTAGGTATAACTGAGCTCGTTAACATGTCATTCTGGCTAGCTACAGCAATCATGCTAGCGTCTACGGTATTTTTCTTTGTCGAAAGAGCTGATGTGAATGCAAAATGGAAAACATCAATGACGGTAGCTGGTTTAGTAACTGGGATAGCATTCTGGCACTACTTACGTATGAGTGAGATGAATGCTGCAGGAGAAGTGACAACGGTCTTTCGCTATGTGGATTGGCTGATTACAGTCCCACTTCAGATCGTTGAATTTTACCTGATTTTACTGGCAGTGACAGCTGTTAGTAGTGGGTTATTCTGGAGACTGCTTGGTGCTTCACTCGTGATGTTGATTTTTGGATTCCTCGGCGAAGCTGGACTCATGGATTCTACAATCGCCTTTGTTCCAGGGATGGCTGCATGGATTTACATAATATACGAGGTTTTTTCGGGAGAAGCCTCAAAACTAAGTGAGGGTAGTAAAAATGCTGGGGGTCAGTTTGCTTTTAATACACTCAGGTTAATCGTAACTGCAGGATGGTTCATCTATCCGATGGGTTACGCCCTAGGTTACTTAGGTGGCGGTACAGATATGAATACAGTCAATATCATCTATAATGTTGCTGATTTAGTAAATAAGACCGCTTTCGGACTGGCTATTTGGCTTGGAGCTAGAATGGATACTGCAAGCGATAAGTAGTACGTAAATGTTAAGGTTCTAATGTATAACAACTTTTCCTCCTTGTGGCCAGGTGTTTGCTTTGCCCAAAATGCCTGGCCTACCCCCAGGCACTTGCTTCAGCTGGAGCTTCACCTGGCCTATTGAATTTTTAGAGTATTCCAAAGTTTAAAAGATCACATTTTAGTAAACGAAGTTAGTAAACATGATATTGTATTTTGTCTTAGGGGTCCTTGCGCCAATGATTTTGAATTTGATGCATTTGGTAATTGGCGTTTGGGTTACTCTGCAGAGAGGAAACGTAATTAGTATCGGTTTTTCTGCAGCTGGTTTTCTGACCAAGTCGCTTGGTATGGTATTTTTAACTTGGCTTGGAATAGGGTATTTTAAGCTGGATGTACGTATTTATATGTCGCTTCTTACTTTTTTTTGGTTTTTTACACACGTTGTTGAGGGTATTATAATCCAAGGTTACATGAATAAAAATTCATCACAACCTTCTTAAGTATTTACCCTGATTGATAGAAGTCTGAGTGTATAACTTTAGCCTTTTTCGCAAGATTTTCTCCTAAGTTAATCCAATTATTTTTACCTATGGGGTTAAATACAAAACTGTGAATATTTGCTATTTGGTATTTTGTTCTTCCAAGATCCTCAAGAGTGAGATAATTAACATTAATGCCGTGTACTATCTTATGCTTACTCGAAAATGTATTTGACGAAAAACAGGTAATATCACTTGGCGAGAAATTTTTATAGTCAAAATCAATGACTTCTGTCTCAAATCCCGTCCCATAGCCAGACATGAAGCTGATCACGGTGTTTTTTGATAGGGGATCTTTTGAATGTATTTTGCAGTCTTTTTTTCCGGATGTTATCGAGCCTAGTCCTGCTCTAAAATATGTGTGACCTTCATCGTAATAGTTATCATTTTCAAATGAAGAAACATGAATCTCGCTGGTCGCACTTAGAATTGGAAATGTGTTATTAAAAATATTATCAAAATTATTCTGACCTTTATTTTTATATATGAATTCACTAACATTTTTTTTGTTAGTTATCATATCTTTCATCTGGTGTTCAGTAAATTGGTTTACGGTGACATGAATCAGTGGGCCTCGAATTTGGATATTAACCATTACCTGAATTAAACTAAAATACGGTTATAAATTCAAAACAATAATAAAATGTCTTTCAATAAAAATAAGATCAAAGATCTAGATCAAAACGACCCGCTATCGAAATATCGAAGTGAGTTTCAGGTTTCAGATATAGATCTTTGCTATTTAGATGGTAATTCTCTGGGTAGACTTCCACTAAGAACGATAGATAAAATAACTTTATTTTTAAAAGAAGAGTGGGGAAAACAACTGGTAGAGGGTTGGGAGGATTGGATCGATGAGGCCCAGAAAAGTGGCGACTTGCTAGCGAGAAATATACTTGGAGCAAATACTGGCGAGGTGTTGGTCTGTGATACAACATCAATAAATTTCTATCAGCTATGCTCCGCGGTGGTTAGAGCCAATCCAACGAGAAATAAGATCATCACTGACTCTGCTAATTTTCCAACAGACAGATATATTTTAGAAGGTATCGCAGATCAATATGGTATCGAGCTAATCATCATTGATAATGAAAATGTAAATGGTCAAGAGTATGAGAGGATAACCGCAGATATTCTAGAACCTTATATGAGTAACAGCGTTTCTCTAGTCACATTCCAGGTTCTGCAATATAGATCGGGTGCTCTAAACCCAATAAAAGAAATAACAGAATTAGCAGAAAGCTATGGTGCTATGACTGTCTGGGATGCGAGTCACGCTGCTGGTTCAGTGAGATTAGATTTTAAGGAAAATAATATTGATCTAGCTGTTGGTTGTACATACAAATATCTATGTTCAGGTCCTGGTTCTCCCGCATGGTTGTACGTATCAAAAAAACAACAAAATAAACTCAACGTTCCCATTCAAGGTTGGTTTGCACAAAAAGATCAGTTCAGTATGGGTCCTAAATTTGAAAAGAGCCCAGATATAAGAGGGTTTCAAATCGCGAGTCCATCTCTATTGGGGATTCGATGTGTGAATGCTTCCATAGAGCTTATTGAAGAAGCGGGAATGTCGGAGATCATTAAAAAAGCCCAGAAAGGTACGGATCTGATGATAGACCTATACGATCATTGGTTAGCTGACCTAGGCTTTAAGCTGATGACGTCTCGAAATGCAAAAAGAAGGGGCGGGCATATATCTCTGATGCATAAGCATGCAAAAAAAATTAGCGTAGCTCTTAGAAAGTTCGAACGCGTAATTGTTGACTATCGAATCCCAGACCAGATACGTATAGCAATTTCTCCACTTGCTATGACATATGATGAGGTCTACAGAGGAATGAAAAGGATAAGGGAATCAGTGATCAGAAAAGATTACATCAAGGTTGACGATAATGTTTCAGAGGTAACCTAAATCTGAGAGATGTAAATTATATACCCGATAAGTAGTCCACCTACTATAGCAATAATTCGAAACAGTGTTGGGTTGCTTTCGATTAAATCGTTTAAATCCATGTATAATATTATATTAAATAAATAATAATTATCCAGCATATGATTGAGAATTTTTATCATAATCCAGATCTAATAATAGTAATCCATTTTATATCTACCTCTTTAATGGTGGGAGTGATATGGATCATTCAACTATTACACTATCCAGCCTTTCATTTTATTGAAAAAGAAAATTACACTGCATTCCAAGATTTTCACATGAACCGAGTTTCATTTATTGTAGTTCCGACGATGATCACAGAACTGGTAAGCGGTATTTTAGTAGTTTTGACATTACCAAAATTTTTTCTTTTTAAAATTTCGTTAGGTATCCTTGCGAGTATTTGGATTATTACATTTCTTTTTTTTACAAAATTACATCAGAGTCTCACATTTGGCTATGACGAAGTCCTGGTCAACAAATTAGTTAGATTAAATTGGTTGAGGACCGCTCTCTGGACGGCTAGACTTTTCATCCTATTTATTATGAGTATATGAAACGATTTCATTCCCTTGATGCAATGCGGGCGATGCTCATGCTAATTGGAGTGTATTTTCATTTAGCCCATGCATATGTTCCGTTTAACGCTGGTTGGGCTCGCAACCCAGAGACGGTTAGTATGTTTTTTGCTTTTTTCATTTCTACGTCTAATTATTTTAGAATGCACGCATTTTTCTTAATCGCTGGGTTTTTTGGAGCGCTTCTTTATGAGCGAAAAGGAGCCAGGGTAATGATCATAAATCGATTTAAGCGAATATTTTTACCTCTCATTGTTATGATCTGGCCCATTTCAATATTCATTCGGTTTAGTCAAGAGTTTGCTATTTATCAGTCAAAGGGCATGGGTTTCAATGAGTCCATAGTAAATAGCCTGAGTATCTTAAAATCCTTAGAAGTATTGCCCTGGAGTACTCAGCATTTGTGGTTTTTGAATTATTTATTTTTCATGTCTTTTTTTGCTTTTTTCGCCAAGTATTTTTTTGACAGATCAAAGAAAGAAAAAAACTCAAGGGTAGGTTTATTTGGTAAAATTATTACGCTTTTATTTAACAGTCAGTGGCTAGGAACTTTTTTATTTTGTTTTTTATATAGCACCCTAATGGCTTTGATGGGAAAACATAAGGCGCAGGGCTTTGATCAATGGTGGGAGTGGTTGTGGTTTTTTCACCCTAATGGAGTGAAAACTTTCATTGCATTTGGATTTTTCTATTTTTTTGGGTGGCACATGTATTACCAACGATCTCGCTTCAATAGATTAAGTGCAAAAAAACTATTTCTTTTAATGATCTTTTGTTACGCCTTATTGACGCCAGCGAATTACTATCTAGTGAGGTATTTAGATAGTCCATACTCAGAGCAAAAAGTTTTTTTTGAAAAACATGCTGATAAATATAGGCCAGAGAGAGATGTTACCTTTAGTGTGGATATGTCCCAATTTGATTTTAGCAAGTTTGAAAAAGAAAATTCAAAGTTTAGAGGAGTGTTTCTCCTAGGCACATTTAACAATTACTGTGATGATTGTGATAAAATGGAGGATGAAGATGGTGATCTGATATACACAAAAACAATTAAAGTTAGAAAAGGTATACATAAATTTATTTTCTCAGTTAATGGATGGGAGAGAATATCGGGGCCAAAACCAGACTCCGATTGTGATGCGGCTCCGGGATTCAAAGATAACATCTATGCGCTGGAGGTTCTTGATCAAGATGTGATTTTAGATACGGTTTGCTGGTGGGGGGATTGCAGTGATTGTACCGGGAATCAGGTCTATGACCTTTCACTATCCTATGATGAAAATTTGATAAGAATGTTAATTGGGAAGGGGTTCATCTTTTTATTTAATTTTATGGTCCCTTGTTTTATTATGCTGATTCTATCCCTTTTTCTAAAGATTTGTCATGCTGAATCCAAAAGAATGAGATATATCAGTGATGCCTCTTACTGGGTCTATATCATCCACCTGCCGCTAACTCATTTTATTCCAGGATTGTTTCACCAGAGTAATATGAACGTATTTATAAAATTTAGTATATCATCAATTATTATTACCTTTATCTGTTTTGCTAGTTACCACTACCTAATTAGGTCAACATTTATTGGGGAGTTTTTAAATGGAAGAAGGTATACTATCAAATAACTAGCCAGTTGGTGCTAGTAGGATATTTCAACATTTGGTAATTTGGTACCAGCAAAAGTAATTCATTTACTAAGAGGAGATAAATACTATGGGAGATCACATAAACTGGTCTGAGGAGGAGTTTAAAGCATACCTCTGCCTCTATGCCGCAGAATCCAATTTTGAGATTCATGCTGATGAAAAGAGTCTTATTGATTCAAAATTCAGTGCTGAAACGATCGAAAAAATCAAAGAAGAGACAGACGATTTAAATGACTATCAAAGATCTCAGATAATTGCGGGTTATATTAAAGAAAAAAACTACAACCAAGAGAAGCTTGACGAAATGCTTTCTGAAATAAAAGAGGTCTATTTCGCAGATGGGAAATTTGATCAGTATGAGCAATCTATTTATAACATGCTAAAAAAGATTATGAAACAATAACGAATTAAATAGAAAGAGATAATTATGAGAAAACCAACTCAAGAAGATGCGAATCTTATGATACAGTTACTACGCTGGGGTGCCGCTGAAGGTATCCAAGATGCAATGAACTGGGTTTGGAGTGATGAGTTTATCACCGATTATGATAAGTTTATTACTAGATATCCACGAGGAAGTGAACAATATGGGAAGGCAACAAAAGTCTGTGGATGGTTTGAGTCCATTGGAACGCTTTACAAGCAAGATCTAATCAGCGGAGAGCTTTTGTTTGATTGGATCACGGTTAAGCTACCATGGTCAAGACTAGGAAAATTTGCTATTGGAGTTAGAGAAGCTGCTGGAGAGCCAAAGCTTTATGAAAACTTTGAGGCTATGGCAAGTCAATGATCAATGAATAAAAACCTATAAAAGAATGAAAATAGTAAGTGGTATCCTGGATGCACACCCAAGAGGAAAAAGGGATACCAAAAAGAAGAAAGCAATCCTGATTGGTGCCACAGGTGCAACAGGGAAACAACTTCTGAGGCAGCTGTTAGATAGTGACCATTGGGATGGAATAACCACGATAACTAGGAGACCGGTTTTAGATGGGGAAGGTCATGGCAAGCTTTATGAGGTAATTATCGATTCATTCAAGGGCCTTTCTTCAACAAAGGATGACTGGAATGGTCACGATGTTTTTTTTAACTGTATTGGTACAACAAGAGCAAAAGCAGGGGGTGCAAAGGAGTTTGTTGATATAGAATTTGGAATATCGCTAGACGCTGCAGAGCTTGCGAGTAATGCTGGAATACCTAGTGCTTCTGTAATTTCAGCGAGCGGTGCAAATGCGAACGCTTGGGCTCCATCGTGGATCCATCCACTATTATATTCTAAGACCATAGGTCAAAAAGAGGAGACACTAACAAAACATTTTTCATTTAGCAATGTGACTATTTTTAGGCCGGGGATGCTAATAAGGCACTACGATGGTGAATCACCTATACAGCGGTTTTTTAATTCATCTAATCTAGGACTTCCTGTAAGCCTCTTAGCTTCAGCAATGATTCGTGATTCAGAGTCAATGCTAAATAATACAGAAAAAAAAGATCCAATCGTCTATACTGGTAATTCTTGTATCAAATCCTGTATTAAGCTATAAAGTAATTAATTAAACTATAGTTTGTTAATTTTCAACAGGATTCTAATCTTTAGATTCAATAAGTTATAATATGAATAATCTATATATTTGGTTTGCTTAATGCGGTTAACCATTATTTCATTATTTATTAGTTTCTTTATTCTTTCAGCAGAAAATTCCAATGACTCGTTAAGACAGAGAAAAATACCTTCATATCCTCTTTATGCCATACCAGAATTATCTAATTTATCAAGAGAACCTGATGATCTGATTGGGCGCTGGACTGTACTAAAAGATTATTATTCACCTTATTTCAGTATTTCATCAGATAGCGGACAAGCGATAAAAAATCCTGGGCAGTTCCATGGTTATCTACCTTTTGAAGAAGGTGTCAGTATATTGACTTCAATTGATACTGTAAACCTAAAATACGCATATATGGATAG
>CEUS01050696.1_pt1 | contig 15703 bp, 15 predicted proteins | sample 427031 | NCBI WGS metagenome assembly CEUS01 (sample SAMEA2622837, study PRJEB7988) | marine metagenome | biome: marine biome (ENVO:00000447); feature: marine epipelagic mixed layer (ENVO:xxxxxxxxx); material: "saline water (ENVO:00002010), including plankton (ENVO:xxxxxxxx)" | depth 140 m | reverse complement strand
TCCCCTTTTTTTTCAGACCTACCAGTTATAACTACTTTAGCGCCTTCTTCTGAGAATAATCTAGCTGTATCTGCTCCTATACCGCTAGTACCACCTGTTATTAAAGCTACTTTCCCTTTCAGTCTAGATGACATCACTACTCCCTTATTTATTTAAAAAAACTTTTATCCTTTTAGAATTCCAATAGATTCTTTATCCCTATCAAATTCTGCTGGAGAAACACTCGATCCATCATGACCGCCTAAGCTTCCAAAAGGGACAAACCCTAATATTTCCTTTTGCTTATCACTCAATTTTTTTAACACTTCTTTCCTTACACTGTATTGAGAATTTTCTTGTGGCCTAATCCAAGATTGAAAATAAGCAGTAGAGATATTACTTCTGATCTCTCCTGAACGATTTAATCCATTGCCATGCCATACCCTGCCTTCCCAAACTATTGCTGAACCCTTTGGGGCAGAAACTGACTTAGCCATTTCTTGGTATTTAGAAGAATTTGCAATTCCATATTCTATTTTTGGCCATTTATGAGATCCTGGTATAAGGCGTGTACCACCATTTTCTGGAGAATTATCTGTTACTAATACCATGGAATTTGCCATAACAGGAAACTCAAGCGGATGAGGAATTAAAGGCCATTGGTCTTGATGCAAAGGCATCCTTTCATTTCCACTACCATTCATATGAGCCCCCATAGAACACAAAAGAACTTTTTCTCCAATAATGTGTTCAATTAAAGGATAAATTTTTGGGTGATTAATTAAAGGTATAAAACAATCACCTTTATTGAATAAATTCCAAACTAATCTACTTACTTTCTCATCTTCAGAACTTTTTACTCCAAAACCTTCATCTCCTCTAATCTTTGAACCTACTTTGCTCTTCTCTTCTCCAGAAAATTGTTCTTTCAATCTTTTATCTATTATTTCAATTTCCTCAGCAGAAAAAGCATTCTTAATAATGCAAACACCAAACTCATCTAAGTGTTTTTTTGCTTCTTCTAAATCCTCCGTTAAAGGAGGATAGTCCATTGGTTGTAGTTCAGAATTCATAGTTATCAGTCTACCTTATAAATATTTTCAGCAGTTTTATAAAACATTTGGACTTTTTCATCATAAGAAAAATCAGCAACTATCTTCTTCAATCCGTTGTATAGAACGTGGTAAGACAAGGACATTCTGTCAACTGGGAAATTACTTTCCATCATACATCTTTCAGGACCAAAACAGTCTATAGCATGTAAGTAATATCGTCTTTGAGCTTCAACAAATTCATCCGAGGTTGCAGGTTTATCTCTGTTATTCCAGCCAAACCCATTATCAGGCATAGCCATACCCCCGATTTTCATAAAAACATTCTCACTTTTTGAAATTTCGTTAATATCTAACTTCCATTGTTGAAATATCTCTTCTCTCTTATCTGCGTAAGGTCCAACACCAAGAGGGGTACCAAAATGATCTAAAACTATTTTTGTATCTGGTACCTTTTTTACCATTTCGGCAAACTCGCCATTCTGATAATGATAATGCCAAGTATCATATGTATAGTCGTTTCTTCCTAACGCCCTCATACCTTTAAGGAAATCTTCATCTTGAAATAACCCCTTAGGAGCACCTCCAGGTATAGTCAAGACTTCAGGGTACTCAGCCCTTGCTCCTGCATGCCTGATGCCTCTAAATAATCCCCTAGAAGCTTCTTCATGGGCTTCCAATACTTCTACTATTTCATCCCCAAGTCTTAAATCTGCTCTAGAAACTATTGCTGATATAACTGCACCTCCAGTTTCCTTGCTCTTTTGTGCTTGCTCAAAAACTGCTTCAGTTTCTCCAACTACTTTTAAATGTTTTGGCCCTCCTTCTCTATAGGCCCACCCACATTCCATATATACAGTCTTAAGAACTTGATGCCCAGAGCTAGTGTCATTTTGTAGTTGTTCTACTAAATATGTGCTACCTCTGTCATTCCACAAATGATGATGAGGGTCAATTATTGGTATATCTGGCTCAACTATTTCTTCTTGAACTTGGCTCAACCATTCCTCACTTCCTATATTAATTTCAACCATTCTCTTCCTAAAAAATTACTTTAAAGAATAAAGATAATTTAAAATTAGTATAGAAACAAACTTTTACTAAAGTATATAAGGATTAAATATGAAACTTTACGATGGTCTTGGACCAAACCCTCAAGTTGTCAGAATGTTTTTAGCTGAACTAGGTATGGAAATAGAAACTATAAAGGTTGATATTATGTCAGGAGAAAATCGACAAGAAGGTCACCTGAATAGAAACCCGATGGGACAGTTACCTACACTAGAACTAGCAGACGGAACTTTTTTAGCAGAAATTACAGCTATATGTGAATATCTAGATGACCTTAAAGGAGGAACCAGTTTAATTGGTTCCAACCCGGAAGAGCGTGCTATTTCTAGAATGTGGACAAGAAGAATAAGCTTAAATGTCTGTGAAGCTATGACCACTGCATTCAGGGGAGCGGAAGGTCATGAATTCTTTAAAGATAGACTCAGGACATTCCCTGAATCTGCAGATAACTTAAAGGAACAAGTTAAAGAAAATTTATCTTTGTTAAATAAGCAAATGGAAGATAAGCAGTTTATCTGTGGTGAAAGATTTACTCAGGCTGACATAGTCTTATTTTGTTTTCTCAACTTTGGTAAAACAGTAGGACAAGATTTTAACCCTGAACTTAAAAACATTAGCTCTTGGTTCGAGAGAGTTAACGAAAGGCCTAGTGCTTCTGTTTAATTTATAGGCGTAGTCTTCTTCTTTTTTTGTTTATAAACATAAATAATCTCTGGTATTCCCAATAGATTAAATAGAAGAAAGAATAAGAATAACCATTTATGGTTGTTCTTAGAAGCAAGCCAACAAGCCCTGAAGGTCCAGTAAGCTTCCCATATAACTACAAGAATTAATAAAAAATAAAATATCATAATTTCAATTTCTTAAAATTACAGGTGGCTACTTAAAAAATCTTTAAAGTTTTGAGAATAAAACTTATTTTTTGACTCTTTGCTTAGTTTCCCCATAGTTTTTTCAAATCTCCCTATGGGATCGTCAGTGCCTTCATGGTGAGGATAATCAGAAGCGAACATAAGAAGATTCTCGCCTCCACTGTTAATAATCCAACTTATGTCTTCACCAGCGAAAGGAGTTACTTTTATTTGTCTTTGAACATATTCAGAAGGAAGAAGTTTTAACTTTGATAGATCCTGAAATTTTCTAAAAGCTTTAAAAGATTGGTCAAGGTGCTTCATCCAAGAAATAATCCAGCTAGCGCCCAACTCCACTACTCCTATTCTAAGTTTGGGGAACCTTTCTAAGATTCCATCAAAAATCATAGCTGATAAAAAAAGCTCGGCATTATATTGAATGGCCATATACGCTAGAGCATCATTTGGTGCATCCCCTTCTACATGAGTAGGTACAGCCTTCATATTATTATAAAAAGATTTGGGTACTGGGCTATAACCTCCATCTGCGCCAACATGCAAAGTAACTGCTATATCTGCCTCTTCTACCTTCGACCAAAATTTATAATAATCTGGATGAGTGAAGGAGATTTGGCTGATGGGAGCTACTGTATCTATTAAGATCAAAGAAAAATCCATATTAATAGCTTCATTTAAAAACTTTATTGAGAGATCAGGTCCGAGGCCTAATGGAATATAGGCTGTTGGAAACATTCTCTTGTCTTCTTCAGAAAACGTAGCTAGCCCTCTGTTTAAAGCCTGTATACCTCCTATCAACACTTTTTCCTCTTTAGCAGCTATAACCTGATTAAAAGCACTAGTGGGAAAGAGTATGTATGCCTGAAACCCCAGAAGGTCATTAGCCAACCTTCTTTCTTGAGAGTCAAAAGCTCCTAAACCTTTCCAACCTTTATATTTCATAGACATAAATTTTTCACTAGCCTGTTTAGCTTTTTCTGGTGAAGATTTACGTTCTTTAAATCTTGAAATAGCTTCGTCTATTTCTTTTAGAACCTCTTTTTTGCCACCAACAAAAGGTTCTAAAGAATCTTTGATATCTGAATCAGCAAAATGTGAAACCCAATCGGGTTTCTCCATCATGTGCGTATCCGCATCATGAATGTCATCTCTATGTGCGTAAGCCATTATTATTTCTGCTTAAGTCTTTAATTAAATTAATAATTTTATTTAGACAGGAATCAATTATTCCGTTGTTTTTAACAATATAATCTGCATATTTCTGATACAGCCCTTCTCTGTCTTTGTAAGCCTCTTTAATAGTTTGATCTGATCTTTTAATTAAACCTCTTTCAGAAAAATCTGATATGCGGGTTGATATATCATCAAAAGGAACTTCAAGGTATATAACTGTAGAATTTTCTTTAATGTACTCCATGGCTTTTTTACAAAAGACAGCACTTCCTCCAGTTGCTAAAACAATTTTTTTAAATTTAACTGAGAGTAAAACACCTTCTTCAATTTCATTAAATTTTTCATTTCCATTATTATTTAAAATATCTTGTAAAGATTTACCAAATTTTTCTTCGATAAGTGAATCACTATCTACAAAGTTAAGTTTTAAGTGCTTAGACAGCCGTTCTCCTATAGATGATTTACCGGCCCCCGCCATACCAATTAAAGATATTGAATTTTTCATTATTACTTTTTCTATAACTTTAGCTAGTGGTGGAGCTAGTCGGGATCGAACCGACGACCTCTTGCGTGCCACGCAAGTGCTCTCCCAGCTGAGCTATAGCCCCATTCTAAAGGAACTATTTTAACAGTCTTTAGTTGATTAAATAACAGGCATAAAAAAACAGAGCCAAGGCTCTGTTTAGTTCGAGTAAGAAAGTGTCTAAACTTGAGATTCTGGTTTAGCTCCTCGATAAATTTCTCTTTTTTATCTTGGTGGTCTAAAAGCTTTTTTTGCTAGCTTTGCTTTTAGAGCTTTCTCCTTTCTTTCTCTAACCAATTTTTCTCTCCTTTTAACGTCTCGAGTTGTTTCTAGGTCGGTTAAATTGGTCCAGTAATATTACTCCTAAAGAAAAAAAATACAACCCCTTTTTTTAATTTTTTTTAACCTTTTTTTTAACCTTTTTTTCTCTTTTTTTATTTAAATTTAGGCTCTCTTTTTTCAAGGAAAGCACTGACTGCCTCTGCGTGCTCTTCTCTCTCCCAGCACTCTTGTAGTAGCTTAGTTTCAAGTTCCTCAGCTGCTTTTATATCTGTTGTGACTGCATTTTCTGTTAAGAGCTTTTTGGTCATCCTTAATTGCGCATCAGGATTTTTAGAAAAAAGTTCAGCGATTTCAAAAGATTTATTTAAAAGTTCATCTTCATTAACTAAGTGTTCTGTTAAACCATAATCAAATGCTTCTTTACCAGAATATAAACTTCCGGACAACATCATCTCATTGGCTCTACCCCATCCTACACGACTAACTAAAAAATGGGTTGAAGCTAGTTCAGGAACAATTCCCATTTTTACAAAAACAAATCCAAACTTAGACTTTTCAGAGCATATAATCATATCGAATGGAAGGATCATGGTAACGCCAATGCCTACCGCAGCTCCATTAACTGCTGCTATTATGGGTTTAGACTCTCTTACTAGGCTAATCCAATCTACTCCAGCAGGCATGCCTCCAGAACCTCCTGCAGTATCATTTCCTGGGTCTTCTCCATCTAACCTAGTTTGAAAGGTATCTCCAATATCTGCACCAGCACAAAACCCTCTTCCAGCTCCAGTCATTATTATTGCACCTATTGACTTGTTTTTATTTGCAGCTTCAATTGCATGAGCCTGTTCCTCACACATCTTAGGAGTCCAGGCATTTAACTTATCAGGTCTATTTAAAGTTATTAATGCCACATTACCTTTAGTTTCATAAATAATTTGCTCGTATTGCATAACTTCACCCCATGATTTGTCGCCAAGCATCTAGATCGGAAATATTTAAATAAACGTTTTGGCTTTTTGTGTCAGCTAAACTTGCAGACTTCTCTTCGCTATAGTGATGTCCAGGATACAGAATAGTGTCATCTGGTAAGGAACATAGATGTTGTAAACTATGGTACATCTGAATTGGATTTGACCCTGGTAAATCAACTCGACCGCATCCGTTAATAAAAAGTGTATCACCAGAAACCAAGTTCTTATTCACATTAAAACATTGAGAACCTGGGGTATGACCAGGAGTGTGAAGAAATTCTATGTCATTTTCTCCTATTTTCAGGTGGTCACCTGAATCAACTATTTGAAGATCAGAGTCAGAAACTCCTGTAACTTTTTTTACTCCTTCAGCTTCAAATTTATTAACATAAATTTTAACTGGTTCTTTGGCCATAATATCCGCAATGCCCGGTATTGATTGTCCCATCATTCCACCTCCTATATGGTCAGGGTGATAATGGGTAACCAGAATAGAGGAAAGTTTTAGATCATTCTTGTCAAGGTGTTGTAAAAGAAGATCAATTTCCCAAGCAGGATCTATCAAAGCCACTTCACGAGTAGATTGAGAACCCACTATGTAAATAAAATTTTCCATGGGACCCAGTTTTAATTGCTCTAAATAAAGATCTGATGACATTATTAAGCCTGTTTAGATAAGTTTCTATTAACAAAAAAGTTGTGACAAAAGTAAAATAAAGAAGAGAACAGGATAGTTGAAACTAAGCTACTAGAGTAGAAAGGTAAGGCTAAATAATAACACTCAATTAAACCTTGAAAATCTTGAGTATACCTAGCTGATCCTAACCATACTCCAAAATTGCTTATAAGAAAAAATACTGTAGGGCAACTAAGACTTAATCCAATAAGATTCTTAAGTTTGGTTGTAGAGAAAATATTGGTTATTAATCCAATAATAAAAAAACTGCCATAAGTCCAAATCATAACGTCATGAAAACCAAGAAAATAATCAGATATAAATAAACATAGAATAGGCAAACAGATAATCACCCATTTATCTTTTAGAAAGAAAGGAAGAAAAATAGCACCTGCGATTAAAGGTGTAAAATTAGGTGGATGAGGAATCAATCTACTGAATATAAGTATTGCACAAAAGAAAAGAATGCTTTTTAAGGTTTGACTGTTCAACGAATTAATTAATAAGTTATAGAATGTAATTGTGAACGACAAGGAAATATTTATCAATAAACATGAAGAAGCTCCATTAATGCAACTTGATGATTTTACTTACCCAGTAAATCCTTACAGCTTTTATTATCGTAGTTTTGATAATAAAAAATTAAGAATAGCCATGTGGAATTTAAGATCCACTAAGGGAACAATATTGTTGCAGTCTGGTAGAACAGAATTTATTGAAAAATATTATGAAGTAATTCAAGAATTCATTGATAGAGGATTTGCTGTTGCCTTAATGGACTGGAGGGGACAAGGGTTATCCGATAGGACAATAAAAAATAAACGTCTAGGTCACATAGATAGCTTTAATGAATATGATAAAGACATTGAGTTGGTACTTGAAGAGGTTTACAAAAAATTATGTCCTAAACCGTGGATTGGTTTTGGTCATTCTATGGGAGGTTGTCTTTTAGCAACAAACCTCATAAAAAATGAAAGTCCTTATTCTGCTTTAATCCTCTGCTCGCCAATGTTGTCCATGAAAGTTAAGAAATGGATTAGATTTCTAGCTAAATCTATTGCTTTACTGCTTCCCTGGTTAAGACCCTTGCCTATTTTTCCACCTAACTGGGATGAAGAAAAAGGGTGGTTAAAAGAAAGTTTTGAGAAAAATGGATTAACTGATGACGAATATAGATTTAATAGATCTTATAAACTTATTTCTAGTCACCCAAAGATAGGCGTTAAAGGGATAAGTCTGGGTTGGGTAAATGAAGCAATAAAAAGAACAGAAGAACTAAAACTCTTAAATTGGACAAATGTTTCCAAGCCTATTCTTTTATTGAGTGCAAATAAAGATTCATTGATCAACTCAGATGAAAATGAATCGCTCTGTGCCTCAATTAAGAATATAACTATACAGAGAATAAATGGTAAACATGAACTTCTAATGGAGAGTAACAAACTAAGAGAACAAACTTGGAATTCTATTGATAAATTTTTAACAAAAATTTTATGAGTACAACTCTATGGCTTGCTTTAATCTTTTAACTACTTTTTCTTTTCCTAAAATAAGTGCAGTTTCATCAATTGAAGCTGAATTAGTTCTTCCAGTAATTGCTAATCTAAAAGGCTTTCCTACAGCAGGCATCCCTACCCCCTTATGGTCCATAATTGAACTTATTGTTTGTTTTATATTTTTTAAATCCCATTCTTTAATTTCTATAAAAGCCTTTAAAAGCATATTTAAGATTTCTATAGCATCTTGATGAAAGGTTTTATCAGAATCTTTGGGATTAATATTTAAAGATTCCTGATAAAAATAACTACCTTCTTCTTCAAATTCAGATAACAAGGAACACCTTTCTTTAATTAAACTCACTACCCTTAAAGAATAATCGTTTTGTATAAATTGTTTTGAAATGGGTATAAGTTTCTCGAGTAAAAGTTGATTGTCTATTTTTAGAAAATACTCTCTATTGAACCATAGTAATTTTTCCATGGAAAAAGATGCAGGGGAATTGTTTAGTTTTCCCTCTTTAAAAATCTTTGTAAGTTCTTCTAGATTAAATATTTCTTGATCCCCATACGACCAACCAAGTCGAACTATATAGTTCAGCAAAGCTTCAGGCAAAATACCTAGATCTTTATAATCTAATACATTAATAGCACCGTGTCTTTTAGACATTCTTTTTCCATCTTCACCTAAAATCATTGGTACATGGCCATAAACAGGTACTTCTTCATCTAAAGCTTTAAAAATATTAATTTGCCTAAAGGTATTATTTATATGGTCATCACCTCTTATAACATGAGAAATCCCCATGTCTATATCATCAACTACTACACAAAGATTATAGGTTGGAGTACCGTCACTTCTAACTAGAATCAAATCATCTAATTCTTTATTAGCTACTTCTATCTTTCCTCTAACTACATCCTGAAAAGACACTAAGCCTGTATCCGGATTTTTAAAACGAATAACTGCATCTTTACTATCTTTAATATTTAGATCTCTGCACTTACCATCATACTTAGGCTTTTTGCCTTCTTTTTCTTGATGCTCTCTAAGTTGCTTAAGCCTTTCAGTGGAACACTGACAATAATAAGCTTTTCCATTATTTACTAACTCTTGAACTCTATTTAAATGTATTTCTTTATTTTTTGATTGATAGAAAGGCTCTTGATCAAATTCAATTCCCATCCATCTAAAGCTTTCAATAATCGAATCTGTATATTTTTGTTTAGATCTTTCTTGATCGGTGTCCTCCAAACGCAAAAGGCAATCACCTTCTAAACTTTTAGAGTGAAGCCATGAGAACAAGGCAGTCCTAGCACCACCTAAGTGAAGTAATCCTGTTGGACTTGGAGCAAACCTACCTACTATTTTGCTCATTACTCTTTCAAACTAATAGGTTTAATACCAGTCTCTTTTTGCATTTTCCTTAAATATTCTAAATTTTGTATCTCTTCTTCTTTACTTAATTTGGTTAACAAAGAGCTATTTTTTTGGCCATTCTTTTTGTTTTGTTCCGTTGATGGGTTAAATGCTCTAGAGATTTCAGAAGTACTTTCAAACAATAGGTTACTCTGGCCACCAGTCATAGCTAAATAAACATCACCTAATATTTTTGAATCTAGTAAAGCACCATGATATTCACGGTCATATTTCCCCACATCATATCTCTGAACTAAAGCATCCAAGCTATTTCTTTGGCCTGGGTGTTTTTCTCTGGCTATTTGTAAAGTATCAGTAATCTTTTCAGTAATATCTTCAAGAAAAGTATTTTTTCCTGGAACTAGTTTTAATTCATTATTTAAAAACCCTACATCAAATTCTGCGTTATGAATTAATAGCTCTCCACCTTTAATAAATTCTAAAAATTCTTCTGCAACTTCTGTAAATCTAGGTTTATCTTGTAAAAAATCTAATGTTAACCCATGAACTTTAATAGCCCCCTCTTCTATCTCTCTATCAGGGTTTAGGTAAGTCTGGTATTCAACTCCTGTAAACCTTCGATTGATAATTTCTACACATCCGATTTCTATAACTCTATGACCTGACTTGAAGTCGATACCGGTAGTTTCTGTATCTAAAACTATTTGTCTAACCATATTTAAATTTTATCAATGCCTTTGTTTGCTAACTGATCCGCTATTTCATTTTCTCGGTGTCCACTGTGACCTTTTACCCATTTCCATTCTATAGAGTGTATGGTTGTAAGGTAGTCTAATCTTTCCCATAACTCTTTATTTTTCACTGGTTTTTTTGCTGCTGTTTTCCAGTTCCTTCTCTTCCAATTTTCCATATATTCAGTTATTCCCTGCATAACATATTTCGAATCTGTTGTTAGAATCACCATAGAATTTTCAGGGATATGTTCTAATGCCTTAATAGCAGCAGTAAGTTCCATTATATTGTTAGTGGTATGATTATTTCCGCCGTATATAGTTTCCTCTTTATCATCCAATCTAATTAAAGCTCCCCAACCACCTTTACCAGGGTTGCCCCTACAAGCACCATCAGTGAAAATTTCTATTAGGTTCATATAGTCTAAAGGTTAATTGTAGTATACATTTGGCATTAATTTTTTAAGAAACACTCATTCTATAAAGAAAAAAATGAATAAATGGATTTTTATATGTGTATTTTACCTACTAATGGGCTGTGTTGGTTTAGAGTCTAAGAATTTAATCCTTGCTGAGGATATAGATCTCTCAGACGCAACACCTAAGGTAGTAGAGATAAGTATTGATAGAGAACCTTTCGACCTATGGGAAAGAGTGAGAGCAAACCTTACACTAAGAATCCCTGAAGAACTTGAAGACTTAGATAGATATAGATCAAGATTTATAAACAATCAACATGCTGTTAATAGACTAAGCAAGTCAGGACAAAGATATTTATTCCATACAGTTAAAAGATCAGAAGAATTAGGTGTTCCTGTTGAGTTAGCTTTACTCCCTTTTGTTGAAAGTGAATTTGATCCTTATGCACAATCTTTTGCTGGAGCTACTGGCATTTGGCAATTCCTTCCTGCAGTGGGTAGTGAATGGGGTCTAAAAACTAACTGGTGGTACGACGGAAAAAGGGATGTTATTGCTTCTACTGAAGCTGCTTTTAATTTTTTAATTTATTTGAATAAAAAGTTTGATAATGACTGGCTTTTAGCTATTGCTGCCTATAACGCTGGTCCTGGTAGGGTTAATAGAGCAATTAAAGAAAATAAAAGAAAAGGAATGCCAACAGATTTCTGGTCTTTAAGATTGCCAAAAGAGACTTTAGCTTACATACCTAGATTATTGATATTAAGTGAACTTATTATGGATCCATCAAAATACGGTGTTACCTTGCCTTCTATTGCAAACAGACCTTATTTCACCAAAGTACAAACGCCTGGACAGGTCGATTTGATGCAAGCTGCAGATCTTGCTGGAATGACTCCAGAAGCAATTTATGAATTAAACCCAGGATTTAGTCAATGGGCTACAGATCCAGGTGGTCCACATTATCTACTATTACCTACTGGGGTAGCTGATAGATTTCTTATTCAACTTTCTTCTTTGGAAGAAATAGAACTTGTTCAGTGGGATAGATATAAAATTCAAACCGGAGATAACCTTACTAAGATATCTAATCAATACAGTATGGAGGTAGCCGTACTTATGGAAATAAATCAAATGGATTCTGATTTAATATATGCTGGTCAAGAAATTATGGTCCCAAGAGGTCCTGCTTGGACAAAAACCTTTGTTCCCAAAGCTAGAGTTTATAAGATTGTTAAAGGAGATACCTTTTGGGGTATTTCCAGAAAATTTGGAGTTACAATTCAAGATATAACTTTATGGAATGATTTAAACCTAACCAGCCCTCTACAAATAGGTCAAGAAATAAAATTGTACTCTAAATATGAGAGAGTAAGAGGCAAAACACCAAGTAAAAAAACTAGAACAATGCTTTATCCTGTTAAATCTGGAGATACTCTTTCGAGAATTGCTTCTAGGTTTGGTTTGAGCGTTAAAGACTTGCAAACTTGGAATGAGTTAGAAAGTCCAGAAATAATTTATCCTGGTCAAGTCCTTAAAATAATATTAGAAGCAGGAATCGGAAATCAGTCCTAATTAGGTCCGGTTCTTGGATCCAGAGCATCTCTTAGCCCATCTCCTATAAAGTTAAGTGAAAAAAGAGTTAAAGAAAAAGCAAGAGAAGGAAATATTAACAGCCACCAATATTCTTCCATTGATACAGCTCCATCCCTAATTAATATGCCCCAAGAACTCATTGGAGCTTGGACTCCTAATCCAAGAAAAGATAGAAAGGCTTCTAGCAGCATAATTTGTGGAACTGTAAGGGTGGCGTAGACTATAACTGGCCCTATAGCATTAGGTATTAAGTGCCTAGAAATAATATCTTTCTTTGATACGCCCATGGCTTCTGCGGACATGACAAATTCTTGTTGGCTTAGACTCATAACTTGGCTTCTAACTATTCTAGACATGGTTAACCATTCCACCGCACCTATAGCCATAAAAAGCAGGACTAAGTTTCTACCAAAAATAACCATTAACAAAATGATTAAAATAATAAAAGGTATTCCATAAAGAACATCTACTATTCTCATCATAATTGCATCTACTCTACCTCCCGAGAAACCAGCAATAGTGCCCCATAAAACTCCGATAACAAGGGCGACAATAGTGGCTAAAAAACCAACCATTAAAGAGATTCGGCTTCCATACATCATTCGGGTTAAAAGATCTCTTCCTAAAGTATCAGTGCCAAGTAAATGTTCAGGTGAAGGACCCACTGGACCTAGACTAAGATCTTGATAAGCATAGTCGTAAGGAGCAATTAGTGGAGTAAATATTGCAATCAGTATAAGCAACAAAATATAAACCGAGCCAAATAAAGATAGTTTATTAGAAATTAATCTATCAAAAGCTTTTTTAGAAAGACTTGTAGAGCTTATGTTCATTGATCTCTCAATCTTGGATTTAGGCTTGCTGCTACTAAGTCAGACAACAAATTAAAGCTTATGATTAAACAAGAAAAGAAAATGGAAGTACCTAATATCATTGTGTAATCTCTATTGAAGGCTGCTTCAACATAAAACCTACCTAAACCAGGTATTCCAAAAATAGTTTCCACCACGAAAGAACCCGCCAACAATCCCGCCATGGCAGGTCCTAAAAAAGCAATAACTGGAGTCAATCCTCCTCTCAAGGCATGAACTACTACTACCCTAAATTCAGACAAGCCTTTTGCTCTAGCTGTTCTTATAAAATCTTGATTGAGGATTTCTAACATACCACCCCTCGTCAATCGAGCGCAATAAGCTGCATAAGCTGTACCAAGAGTTATTGTAGGCAAGATTTTATCACCAGGAATGTCGCCCCAACCTGTAACTGGAAGCCAATTTAACCAAATTCCAAAAACTAAAGTTAAAGAAGGACCAAGAATAATAGAGGGGATACAGATTCCTGCCATAGCTATAGTCATTGGTACATAATCATAAGCAGTATTTGGTCTCAAAGAACTGATTACACCAGTTATAACTCCCAGCATTAAGGCAAATAAGATTGCGTAAATAGCTAACTCAAAAGTTATAGGCAAGCCAATAAATATAAGTTCGGTAACTGATCTACTTGGATATCTAAAAGAAGGCCCAAAATCTCCCTGAATAACATTCTTTAAATAATCAAAATATTGTACTAAAAGAGGCTCGTTTAAATTATACCTTTCATTTAATTTAACTAAGACTTCAGGTGAGACCGCCTTTTCCTCGTCAAAGGGTCCTCCTGGAGCAGAATGAACCATAAAAAAAGTTAAAGTTATAACGGCTAATAAAACAGGTATTGCTGTTCCTAGGCGTCTCAAAATAAGAGAAATCACGACAGAATATTATCTTTCTAAATATAGGAATTGATACGGATGACTGTCTAATAAATTGGGGCTCCAACCTTTTACATCCTTCTTTAACATATATATTCGGGTGTAGGTGTAAATAGGAATTATCGGAAGTTCATCCATCAAAATCTTCTCTGCTTCATAAAAATTATTAAACCTTTCCTCTTTAGTTTTGCTCTTAGCAGCTTTTTGCAATAACTTGTCATATTTATCATTAGACCATCCAGTTTGATTATTACCTCTGCCGGTAACCATCATATCTAAAAAGGTCTTTGGATCTAGATAATCCCCTATCCAACCAGCTCTCGCGATGGAGTAATCTCCAATGGTTTGCCTAGATAAATAAACTTTCCAGTCAGTATTAATAAGTTGAGCATCTATGTTTAAATTCTGTTTCCACATTTGCTGGAAAGCCTGAGCTAATTTTTGATGACCTTCACTGGTGTTATAAAGAAGTTCAAAGGTTGGAAAGTTTTTTTCTGATAACCCAGCTTTTTCTAATAAGCTTCTTGCTAACTCAGGATTAAAATCTAAGGAAGTTGGAGGGTAGTAATTATTAGGATCAGGTGGGGTAAATGAAAAAGCAGGAATTTGGCCTCCTTTTGCTACTCTTTCTACTATTTCTTTTCTATCTATAGATAAAGACAAAGCTTTTCTTACCAGCTTATTATTAAAAGGTTCTTTGTTTACGTTAACCCTTAAATAATAGGTTCCAAAGTAAGGGTCAATATGAATTAAATCAGGATACTCTTTGGCATAAACCTCTACCTTTTCTAGTGGAACTGTAGATGTTACATGCAACAAACCATTACGAAACATTAAATCTTCCCTTGTAGCATTATCTACTGGAAAGAAATGAATTTCGTTAAGTCTAACTTTTTCTGCATTCCAATAATTATTACTCTTTTTAACTTTTAGAACCTTATTTAATTGCCAATCTTCTAGAGTAAAAGGTCCATTTCCTACAAAGTTTCCAGGTCTAGTCCACTGACTTCCAATTGTGTCCATATTCCCAAATTTCTCTATAGTGGGTCTATGCACTGGCCTAGAAGTATAGTGAGTTAAAAGTCCTAAAAAGTAAGGAGCGCGGTGTTTTAGATTTACTAATAATTCCTTTTCATTAATTGCTTTAACACCTACTTTAGAGAAATCTTTTATAGTTCCCTTATTAAACTCTTCTGCATTAACAACGTCATATAACATATCAGGATATTTTGAGCCTAAACTAGGAGTAAGCATTCTTTCCCAGGCCCACACAAAATCATTGGCTGTTACAGAATCTCCATTAGACCAAACTGCATTTTCTCTTAAATAAAAACTGTAAGTTAACCCATCATTGGATATCTCCCAACTTTCTGCTACACCAGGTATGGGATCTAGGCCTTCAGGGTGCCTAGTAACCAAGCCCTCTAATAGAGCCATAAGAATATGACTCTCGGGAACTCCTGTTACTGTATGAGGGTCAAGGTCTTTAGGCTCTGTTCCATTACCAAAATAGAGTATCTGTTCTTCCAAAGCAGCATCGACTTTAGATACTGAGTTATTACAAGAAATTAAAAATAAAGATAAAAAAAGGATTAGAGTTTTTATAATATTCATTTACTAGGGTATTAAGAATTAATATCTAATTTTACCACTTATCGGTTCTGTCCCTATACAATTAGATGTACTAAAAAAAAGGGGCGGTAAAAACCGCCCCTTTTTTAGTCTAACTAAGT
>CEUS01042616.1_pt1 | contig 15704 bp, 15 predicted proteins | sample 427031 | NCBI WGS metagenome assembly CEUS01 (sample SAMEA2622837, study PRJEB7988) | marine metagenome | biome: marine biome (ENVO:00000447); feature: marine epipelagic mixed layer (ENVO:xxxxxxxxx); material: "saline water (ENVO:00002010), including plankton (ENVO:xxxxxxxx)" | depth 140 m | reverse complement strand
TACGACGCCGATTGTTTCTCATGTTTGAGGTTCCTCAACTTCCGCAGATTCCTCAGTTTCCTCAGCATCAGAATCCGAGGCAGCAATCGAATTTTCATCCACTGGTGCCGATTGGGCCAATGACGGCTCATCTACTACCTCACCATCCTCCTCTTTATCAGGTCCCGAATTCTCACTGGTATCCGCTGCTTCTACGGCCTCGCTACTCAACCTCTCAGGCTCAGGTCCGACATCACTGCTTTCCCCACTTTGCACCAAGAATGACGGTTCGGTTACCGCACTCTTCTTTTTAATAACCAGATTCCTGATAACTGCATCGTTAAATTTGAACAAGTCGTTCATTTCGTCGAGCGTTGGTTGATCACACTCCACGTTCATCAACACGTAATGGGCTTTGTGAACCTTCTCAATAGGATAGGCCAATTGGCGCCTGCCCCAGTCTTCCAGCCTGTGTAGCTGACCGCCCGCATTCTCTATAAACCCCTTATAGCGTTCAGTCATTGCAGGAACCTGCTCACTTTGATCGGGATGGACGAGAAACACTATCTCGTAATGGCGCATAAATGTCTCCCTATGGATCGAGCTTCCTGCTCTTCACAGTGAAGCAAGGAGTTAATTGGATTATTTAGGGTAGCGGATTCTAACCGCCTTTCACCCCGAGAACAACTGACAGGCTATTGATTTGGCCGCTTAGCCACCAAATCGTCTACGACGCCAGGATCCGCCAGAGTCGATGTATCTCCCAAGTTATCAATTTCACTGGCGGCAATCTTTCTCAGAATTCGACGCATAATCTTTCCCGAGCGGGTTTTTGGCAGACCGGGTGCCCACTGGATAATATCGGGTGTTGCAAATGGGCCTATTTCTTTTCGCACTAGATTTACGAGATCTCTCTTAAGTTCGTCACTGGGATCACTACCTACCATCAATGTGACATAACCGTAGATACCCTGTCCTTTGATTTCGTGTGGGTATCCAACAACAGCTGCCTCCGCGACCAGGTCATGCAATACCAGAGCGCTTTCAATCTCAGCTGTTCCCATTCGATGACCCGAAACGTTAATAACATCATCGACTCGGCCCGTGATCCAGTAATAACCGTCCTCATCTCTGCGTGCACCGTCTCCAGTCATATAATATCCAGGATACGTGGCAAAATAGGTAGATACGAAACGGTCGTGATCCCCGTACACCGTTCGCATCTGACCCGGCCATGAGCGCTTGATAACCAAATTACCCACACCCGCACCATCTACCTCGTTCCCTTCATCATCCAGAAGCACTGGCTGGATTCCAAAAAATGGTCTGGTTGCCGATCCAGGCTTCAGTGGCGTCGCGCCAACCAATGGTGTAATTAGAATACCGCCAGTTTCTGTCTGCCACCATGTATCTACAATTGGGCACTGTTGATCTCCCACGACTCGGTAATACCATTCCCAGGCTTCTGGGTTGATCGGCTCACCTACAGTGCCCAATATACGAAGGCTAGTACGATCAGAACTTAGCACGGGCCCATCGCCTAAACTCATCAGCGCCCGAATAGCCGTTGGTGCTGTGTAGAAAATGTTGACAGAATGTTTATCCACAATATTCCAGAAACGACTCCCGTCGGGATAGGTTGGCACTCCCTCAAACATCAATGTAGTTGCACCATTGGCCAAAGGGCCATAAACAATATATGAGTGACCCGTGATCCAACCAACGTCAGCTGTACACCAATAGACTTCACCGTCTTTATAATCAAACACCAGTTGATGAGTTATCGCTGCATAGAGTTGATAGCCCGCAGTCGTGTGCAACACGCCCTTAGGCTTTCCGGTAGAACCTGACGTATAGAGGATAAACAGAGGGTCCTCTGCATCCATTTCTTCAGGCTCACAATCCGGCGATACACTTGCCATAGCTTCGTGATACCAGATATCTCGTTTTGCCTCACCAGGTACTTCAGCGCCCGTTCTACGTACAACAATTGTGGTATGTACATCTGGGCATTCCGCAAGCGCCGCTTCAACGTTTGCCTTAAGAGGGACTGGTCGTCCTCCACGAGGTCCCTCGTCTGCTGTTACAACAACACGGCAATCTGAGTCCAGGATACGATCTCTTAACGAATCTGGAGAAAAGCCGCCAAAAACCACGGAGTGTACGGCCCCGATCCGCGCACACCCCAGCATAGCGACCGCAGCCTCAGGAATCATTGGCATATAAATAGATACCCGATCTCCTTTTTCCACTCCACGTGATTTCAAAACATTGGCAAATCGGCAAACATTTTCATGCAACTCTTTGTAGGAAATATGCTGCTGTTCAGATGGATCGTCGCCCTCCCATATAATCGCAATCTGATCACCTCGGCCCTCAAGATGACGATCAATACAATTAACCGTTGCATTGAGTTTTGCACCACTGAACCATGCAATTGCTCCAGTGACGTAGTCATAATCCATAACCCGATCCCACTTCTTGGAATAAGTCAGGTATTTCTCCGCCTGCTGCGACCAAAAGTCTTCGGGATTGTCGATGGACCGGCGATACATCTCTTGGTAGCGGGCCTCATCAATGTAGGCATCTTCTGAATTGCGTAAGGCGACCGGGTATATTCGGTTGTCATCCATTTTTCTTCTCCCCCTAATTATTAGCTGAAACAATCACTCTCATAAAACTTGAGACCTACATACCCAGAATATCAGGAATTGTTCAGTGCGATTTTATACTCAACGCGGTTCAATCAAGGCTACGCGTCAGATCTCCAGACACAGTTATCACCTAACCTGTCGAGCCATTTATTGTGCTCTAATATCTCATCCTCGTTGGCCGAAATAACTATAAATCTGTCCTCTGAAAAGCCAGCTCTACTGCTGGGATCTCCTACCGAATCCCGATCGACATCCCGATTACTCTGTCCAAACTTCTTTTGGGGCTCACGCACGTCAAAAGAGAGGTCTGCCTGTCCACCAGTCATTGCGAGATAGACCTCTGCCAAAATCCTTGCATCCAGTAGACCCCCATGATGGGTTCTCTGACTGGTATCGACCTGATAGCGTTTAGCTAATGCATCGAGACTGTTTCGCTGGCCGGGATGCAGCTGTCGAGCCAATGCTAGACTGTCTACGACCTGGCAATAATCCTCAATTTTTCCACGTGTCGAATCCATTAATCTAATTTCATTGTTCAAGAATCCAACGTCGAATGATGCGTTGTGAATAACCAGTTCACAGCCTTCAATAAACGACAAAAATTCGTCGAGAATTTCTGGAAATCTTGGTTTGTCCAACAGAAATTCTGTGGTAAGCCCATGCACTTCTTGCGCTTCCAAGTCGACCGGCCTATCCGGATTAATGTAACTATGAAAAACGTGTTCTTTAATCCGACGGTCTGAAACCTCGATACAACCTATCTCGATTACGCGATGGCCTAGTTCTGGATCTAAACCAGTCGTCTCAGTGTCTAAAATGACTTGTCTCATATAATCATTATGGTCGCCTTAACTCAGGCTACCTAAGCAAACATTTGTTCGATCGCTTTATTGGCCAACTCATCTGCTCTTTCGTTTCCAGCTTCGCCAGAATGGCCTTTTACCCAATACCACTCGACAACATGCCGCTGGGTCGATTGATCCAGGGCCTGCCACAGATCCTGATTTTTTACTTGTTTGCCGTTTGATGTTTTCCAGCCGTTTCGCTTCCAGTTTAATATCCACACAGTTATACCATTTTTGACGTACTGTGAGTCGGTATAAAGTGATACATGGCTGGAGTCCGGAAGTACACCAAGTGCCTCGACTGGAGCAGTTAGTTCCATTCGATTATTAGTTGTATTCAACTCGGCACCACTGAGCTCGTTTTTCCCTCCATCTCGATACAGTACCGCACCCCAGCCTCCGGGCCCCGGATTACCACGACAGGCCCCATCTGTATAGATTACCCACCGTTCCGTCACTGGTTTCTACCTGTTTTCCTAATCGAATGTTCTAGTCAGGATTTTCGCGTTAACGTTTGGAGTCGGTGTCGTTGCCGGACCCCTCTTAGCACGCTCTTCAGATGATTTGTATGAATGTTAAGGGCTTTGTTCTTAGCGACGAGAATATAAGCTCCAGAAAGCGCAGGCCACCATCGTCGACCAGCCGACTCCATAAATTCGAGCCGCCGCAATATAGATTGCTTATTGACCGGTGGCCGATAGAAATACATGGTCCCACCTACCGTTACAAACCCCAATAGATTTATCCAGTCCTGAACCCTGGTCAACGGGAAGTAGTTTGCTGTCCACGGCATTTTTCGCTTATGGAACTTAAGAAAACGGTACATACCCCAAATCCCAAAGGGATTAAGCCCCACGACAACCAAATGACCTTCGGGTGCTAAGATCTCGCTGACTTCTCGCAATACGCCTCCGGGATCTCTCCCGAAATCCAAAACGTGGAACAGGACGACAAGATCTATAGACCTACGTTCGAAAGGCAACGCGTCCCAATCAGAATAGACCTGGACGCCATTCACTTTACAGCCTCCCGAACCAACATAAATCCGTTCACCACAGTCGATGTCGCCCAGCAAGTCCTGTTGTGTCTCCCCGATTTGTAATGCTACACCATGATATCCATAGGGAATCAGATTGGGAACATGGGCACATGCTTCGTTAGCAAAACAGGTTCCAAGTTCAGTGTTAAACCAGTTGACCATAATCTATGACCCTGAATTATCCAAGAGCCCAAAACAATTTGGCGAACCGATGGAGGTTTTCAGCCATGACCGACAAGTCGCTCTACCGAGATAAGCAGTGAAGCTCACTGAGTTTTGACGGATGAAGGTTTTAAAACCCTCTTCATAACCAGCGCATCCTCTGATCGACCACCAGAACGATAGTAGTTACTCCTGCGTCCAAAAACCAGAAACCCTTCTGACTCGTACAATTGTCGCGCGGTCAGGTTGTTTGGGCAAACCTCCAATAGAATTGTGATCACTCCGTTTCTGCTGGCATCAGCACATGCCTTTTTGACAAGGCCACGACCGAGACCTTGTCCCTGTCGAGTACCTTTTACAGCCAAATTCAAGATATACGATTCTTCGGTGTAAATCGATTGAACAAGGTAAGCCACGACTTGATTGCCGTATTCGACAACCCAGCATTTATCTCCTCCCTTTATAGATTCGGAGAATGCGCTCTGGGTCCACGGGTGAAACGCAACTTGTTGTTCTATCTCCACAACTTGAGGTATGTCCGAATACGCCATAGGTCGCGCAACCTCTAGATCATATTGACCGTTCATTTTTTGGATCCACTGAACAAAGATTGCGCGAACTGCAAATCCTTCCACACCTTTTTTTTCTCCAACAGTGAGCGCAGTAGATACGCCGGATGATAAGTTACTATCAAGGGAATCTTTAATTCTGAGTATTCATGTCTTTGGCAACGTAATTCCGCTATTGATGACGTGGACTTGAGTAGCGCTTGTGCTGCAAAACGACCCATTGCAACGATAATCTCAGGTTTGATGTAGTTGATCTGATCGTGCAGGTAGGGTTCGCATTTAACCACTTCTTCCCCCATCGGATCTCTGTTCGCCGGTGGCCTGCACTTAAGCACATTCGTGATATAAACCTCATCCCGCGCCAATCCGATACTAAACAATATAGAATTTAACAACTGGCCCGCACGACCCACGAACGGTAGACCTTGTTTATCCTCATTCGATCCAGGTGCTTCGCCTACAAATAACCAGTCCGCCTCTATGGGACCATGCCCGAAGACTGTGTTCTGTCGGCGCACATGAAGACTACATGCCTGACACTGCCGAACCTTATCTGATAGTGCCTTCAGTTCGATACTGCCACCATCTGCCTTAGCTAATGGTGTACTTGACGCCCTCCTTTGCCACCGGACAATCCCGATCTCTCGTAAGTACTGCGATCTAGGGTGTATTGCCAAGAACTATTGATCCTTCTATACCGTTCCACTCAACTGCGGATGGACGGAAAACTGCCTCTGGTTGAGCCTGTTTAACGCATTCACGTAAGCCTTTACCGATGCAATCACAATATCGGTATCGGCTCCGCTACCATTGACGATTATTCCATCCTGTTCCAGACGCACACTCACCTCGCCTTGCGCGTCCGTACCGGTCGTAATGTTATTTACAGAATACAAGAGCAGTTTGCTCTTTGAGGGAGCGATAGCTTCTACCGCCTTGTATGAGGCGTCTACAGCCCCGTCACCCGTCGCTGAGCCCGTTTTTTCGGCACCATCAATACTTAGCGTAACGACAGCATTGGGTATCTCACCCGTTATCGAAGAAGCACTCATCGATACCAATTGAAGTTTTTCATTCACCTGTTCCGAATCACTCTCATTGACCAGAGCTATAAGGTCCTCATCAAATATCTCGTGTTTCTTGTCAGCCAATGTCTTGAATTTTACAAAAGCCTCGTCTCGATCTGTTTTAGACTCAAATTCTATCCCCAAAGCTAAAAGACGTTCAGTAAAAGCTGTACGACCCGAATGCTTGCCGAGTACAAGTTTATTGGCGGACCAGCCGACGTCTTCCGCCCGCATTATCTCGTAAGTTTCTCGACTCTTTAGAACACCATCCTGATGAATACCGGCCTCATGTGCAAACGCATTAGCTCCGACAATCGCTTTATTGGGTTGAACCGGAAATCCGGTGATTGTCGACACTAGCCGGCTTGTCGGAACGATCTGTGTCGAGTCCACATTGGTATCACAGTCGAAAAAATCTTGCCTTGTCCTGACTGCCATTACTATCTCCTCAAGTGACGCATTACCGGCTCGCTCACCGAGTCCATTGACAGTGCACTCAACTTGGCGGGCGCCGTTCACTACAGCGGCTAACGAATTAGCGACAGCCATCCCTAAATCGTTGTGACAATGCACTGAAAATATTGCCTTATCTGAGTTCGGTATCCGCTCCATCAGATTCGCTATCAACTCTCCAAACTGCTTTGGCATCGTATAGCCTACGGTGTCTGGTATGTTAATCGTCGTTGCGCCGGCTTCGATAACGGCTTCAAGAATTCGACACAAGAAGTCCTCATCTGAACGCCCCGCATCTTCCGGTGAGAACTCTACATCGCCCGTCGTATTTCTAGCTTGTCTGACCGACAACACCGCCTGTTCCAGCACCTGCTCAGGAGACATTCTCAGCTTCTCCCTCATATGAATAGGAGACGTAGCAATAAAGGTGTGTATTCTTGGAGATTCAGCTGGCTTGACTGCATCTGCAGCTAAGCCAACATCACGAGCATTAGCCCTGGCAAGACCACAGATCGTGGCTTCTCTTACCTGCTCTGCGATTCGTTGTACCGCTTCAAAGTCTCCGGGACTGGCAGCTGGAAATCCTGCTTCTATAACGTCTACTTTTAATCGTTCGAGTTGACGCGCGAGCCTCATTTTTTCATCCCCCGTCATCGATGCGCCGGGACTCTGCTCACCATCTCTCAACGTTGTATCAAAAACAATTAACTTGTTACTCATCGTGCACCTCGCTTCTGCTAATTTAGTCGATTACCAGACTGGTGCCCCGGCGACACCGCAACAATCCGTGTGGGGCATCGTTTTGCAACGACGTGAAACAGTCGGTCTGGTTAAGTTTTAATTGGAGGGGAATATGGTGCGCCTAACAGCGCAGCAGAAGACCACAAACCGCTAGACCCAGCCGAACAGAACGTAACGACTCTGTTCGAGGTCTATTAGAAAGACAACAACTATAGGTGTTTGGAGACACTTTAAATAACCTTGTTCCTTGGATCAGCAGTATAACGACGATTCATTATTTATCAACCCCGCTGCCGACTGTTCGTATTTCTTTTACCTCATCCTCAATCTCAATGTCGCTTTCATCAATAAGATCGGAGAATTCTGGTTTTTTCCCAAATAACCAAAAGAATGGACCGGATATTGCAAAACCAGCCGACAACAGTAAGAGCACAACGGGTGGGTCGAATGAAATCAGCACAAAACCTAGCACGAGAGCGAGCAACGTCATGAATGGCACCCGATTTTTCAAATCAAGGTCTTTAAAACTCCTATAAGGGAAAGAACTCACCATTGCTGCCGACAGAACAATCATCGCCAGCAACGCTGTCACAACCGTCCATGTACCCGTCAGACCATAACTCTCCACTGTCCAAAGAGCTGTCGCCACCAACACAGCCGCAGCGGGGCAAGGCAGTCCTCGAAAATACTTGTTACCTTTTGTGTCCTGGGTATTAAAGCGGGCGAGCCTCAGTGCTGTGGTAGCAGCGTAGATAAATGCAATCAGCCATCCTAGCTTGCCAAAACCCTTCAATCCCCACTCATACAGAACCAGAGCCGGGGCAAGTCCAAACGCGACAAGATCGACCAGACTATCGTACTCCTTGCCAAAATCGCTTACCGTGTTGGTCATCCGTGCAACGCGGCCATCAAGGCTATCAAGCACTGCCGCTACGACTATGGCGATAGCAGAATGCTCATAAAAACCGTTTGTAGCCTGCACGATCCCGTAAAAAGCGGAAAAAAGACTGGCGGTCGTAAACAAGTTAGGCAGTATATAGATACCCTTTCGGCCCCTGTCAGCTCGCTCGAACTTGTGGATTTTTTTCCTTGTTTCCATCATCAGTAGTCAGAGACCGGCAAATAACCGATTATGTCGGTTCCCGACAATACCCAGCGACCGAGTTGCGCAACCACGTAAGTATCCTCGGGCAGATACAGATCAACTCGTGAACCAAAGCGGATAAAACCATAACGTTCGCCTCGTTCTACTTCCTGGCCGTTTTTGAGATAACAGAGGATACGCCTGGCAACTAGGCCAGCAATTTGAACACTCGTAACATCCCATCCATCCCTGGTACGAAAATGCACGGCGGATCTTTCATTCAATTGAGAAGCCTTGTCCAGTGAAGCATTGAAGAATCGGCCCTTTTCATACCATTTCTTAACGACAACACCCTCTACCGGAGTTCGGTTCGAGTGAACAGAAAATATGTTCATAAAGATACTAATCTTGAGCGCACGTCGTTCGAGATAGGGATCTGCAACATTTTCGATCGCAATAACGCGCCCATGTGCTGGCGAGACGATCGCTCCAGGCTGCTGCGGTATTTCTCTATCAGGGTCCCTGAAGAACTGTATCACCAGCAGTAGCAATAACCACAATGGCAACGCCCAAACTGTACCTGCGAAAATCTGCACCCCAAATGCCAACAGCGCGAAAACAATGATACGCGACCACCCTTCTCGGGCAATCATAATTCACCGGACCTTCAAGAAAACAATCATCTGACGTTGAGCACCATACCCCTGTTCTAATTTACATCCTTGTCAACAAGCTTGCCCTTCTGGATCCAAGGCATCATTGATCTTAATCGTGCCCCAACATCCTCTATCGGATGGGTTTGAGCATCGGCTCTCAACTGCTTGAACCGTTCACCTCCTGACCGGCTTTCAGCCATCCACTCATTTGCAAACTTGCCGGACTGAATCTCGGAAAGTATACGTTTCATCTCTGCTTTCGTTTCATCATTAACCACCCTCGGCCCGCGCGTAACATCGCCATATTCTGCCGTGTTCGAGATTGAGTAACGCATGTTTGCAATTCCACCTTCATAAATTAAGTCGACAATCAGTTTTGTTTCGTGAAGACATTCGAAGTACGCCATCTCTGGAGCATAACCAGCTTCGACCAGGGTCTCATATCCCGCCTGAATTAATGAAGTGATCCCACCACAAAGTACGGTTTGCTCACCAAACAGGTCTGTTTCTGTCTCTTCCTTGTAGGTCGTTTCTATTACACCTGCGCGACCACCGCCAATCGCGCAAGCGTAGGACAATGCTATATCTCTGGCATTGTTCGTCGCATCCTGCTCGACGGCGATCAGACAGGGTACGCCACCACCTTCGACATACGTCGATCGAACCAAGTGACCTGGGCCTTTAGGCGCGATCATGATGATATCCACCTCTTTGCTTGGTTCTATAAAGCCAAAGTGGATAGTAAACCCGTGGGCAAAAGCCAGTGCTGCTCCAGATTTAAGATTGGCGACGATTTCGGACTTAAATAGGTCTGCTTGCAATTCATCAGGCACCAGCATCATTACAACGTCTGCCCCATTAACCGCTTCAGGCACTGTAGCGACAGCTAATCCGGCATTTTCAGCCTTAGCCCAGGATGAGGATTCTTTTCGCAATCCAACAACAACATCGACACCACTGTCACGAAGATTATTGGCGTGTGCGTGCCCCTGAGAACCATAACCAATAACTGCAACCTTTCGTCCTTGGATGACACCTTGATCAGCGTCGTTGTCATAGAAGACTTTCATAAAAGAATGCTCCCTATTCTGGGTGAGTAATCAATAGAATTAATGAGATCAGAATTCGTGGTAAACCTAATATCGCAACGCTCGATCTCCTCGTGATATACCGGATACTCCCGAACGGACTGCTTCGACCACTTCCGCTTCCTGTAACGCCTCAATAAATGCATCGAGCTTCCCACCCGGTCCTGTCAGTTCGATGGTATAAGTGCTATTAGTCACGTCGATGATTCGACCGCGAAATATATCGGCGAGCCGTTTAACCTCTTCGCGTTGCTCACGTTCTGCAATAACCTTTATCAGCATTAATTCACGCTCGATATGACGGCCTTCAGTTAGGTCAACCAATCGAACGACATCTATAAGCTTATTCAATTGCTTAGTAATTTGCTCGATAATGGCATCAGAACCATGGGTAACTATAGTCATCCTGGAAAGGCTTTCATCCTCAGTAGGCGCAACAGTCAAGGATTCGATGTTGTAACCGCGGGCCGAAAAGAGGCCTGCTATTCTAGATAGCGCCCCGGCCTCATTCTCTACAAGCAAGGAAATTATTCGTCTCATTCAGCTAGGCCAGTTCACGCTCAAGCAGAGCGTCGTCTGCCTCAGAAGGTTTAAGATGCATCTCGTTGTGTCCTCCGCCCGCAGCTATCATCGGATAGACATTTTCTGACTGGTCCGTTATGAAATCCATAAACACCAACCGATTCTTTTGAGCAAAAGCTTCCTCCAACGCGCCTTTAACATCAGCCGGGTTTTCAATCCGAATTCCGACATGACCGAAACTTTCGGCAAGAGCAACAAAATCGGGCAATGCATCCATGTAAGAATGAGAATAACGCCCGTCGTAAAAAAACTCCTGCCACTGTCTCACCATCCCCATATAGCGATTATTCAGATTAATCACCTTCACAGGTAGATCGTACTGCTTACAGGTAGACAGTTCCTGGATGCACATCATAATGCTCGCCTCACCGGTGATACAGGCGACCTGCTCATTCGGATGCGCCAGCTGCACGCCTATCGCCGCTGGCAGACCGAACCCCATGGTGCCGAGTCCACCAGAATTAATCCAGCGCCTGCTTGTGCTAAATCCATAATGTTGTGCAGCCCACATCTGATGTTGGCCCACATCGGACGTAACAAAAGCATTGCCATTGGTGATCCCATGTAACGTCTCGATTACAAATTGTGGTTTTAGCTCCGCAGACTGTCGATCATATTCGAATGATTTGAATGCTCGCCACTCCTCGATTTTGTCCCACCACTGTCCGATGTCTGGCACTACACCGTCAGCCTTTCTGGCCTTAACGACGCTCAGCATTTCACGAAGCACTGGTGCGGCTTCACCCACTATTGGCACTTCCACACTGACATTCTTTCCGATAGAAGAAGGATCAACATCTACATGGATTATTGTTGAATTAGGGGAAAACTTAGCCAGATCTCCAGTCACCCTGTCGTCGAATCGAGCTCCTACCGCCAGCATGACATCACAGTCATACATTGCCATATTGGATTCGTAAGTGCCATGCATGCCAAGCATCCCGAGAAAAAGTGGATCTTTGTATGGAAACCCACCTAAGCCCATGAGGGTGTTGGTGCAGGGAAATCCGAGTTCCCTGACAAGTTGAGTCAGCTCATCTGCAGCATCACCTTGGATAATTCCACCACCGCTGTAAATTATGGGTTTATCGGCACCTAACAATAGATCAGCAGCTCGGCTGATCTGTTTAGGATGACCTCTCGAAACAGGCGCATAGGAACGCATCTCAACACTTGCGGGATATTCGTATTCAATACTTTGCGCAGTCACATCCTTTGGAATGTCGATAACTACCGGCCCTGGTCTTCCAGTGCTCGCAATAAAAAAGGCCTTTTTTATTACCTGCGTAAGGTCTTCCACTTTGCTGACGAGGAAATTGTGCTTGACACACGGTCGAGTAATTCCAACTGTATCGACCTCCTGAAACGCATCATCTCCAATTAACGCTGTCGGAACCTGGCCGGTCAGTATGACCATTGGAATGGAGTCCATGTGAGCCGTCGCAATACCAGTTACCGCGTTAGTCACGCCAGGACCCGACGTAACCAGTACGACACCTGGTTTTCCAGTCGCCCGGGCATAACCGTCGGCCGCGTGGGTTGCGCCCTGCTCATGACGAACAAGTATGTGCTGCACTTCTCGTTGTTTGTAGAACGCGTCGTAGATGTGCAAAGCTGCTCCACCCGGATAGCCAAACACAAACTCAACCCCCTCATCCTTGAGACTCTGGACGACGATTTCTGCACCGCTCAGTATCACGTGTTCACCTCTTTTAGCTGCTTGTCGGAACAAGCGTTAAACTTTTACTAGCTTCGATCCCCGCAAACCTTAAAGTATAGCTTTATGATTAAGTCGCTGTAAATTGATTCTGCGTCATTAATAGACTCTCGAGCACAAGCCGATTGCATACTTAACCAGTCCAGCTTGCCCAATCCGCAACTGGGGTACGCCCACTCATTTCAAACTTAAGGGAGGTCAGTGTCTGTCTAGCCACAGTTTGCAGCCATCATACCTGCCCTGTAGGTCCACACGGGCAAACAAAAGTTGACGACGTCACCAATACAGGTGAGACTGCTTGCTGATCACGAATTCACAAAATACCTTTAATGGATTACTCCTGAATTGAGCATCGCTTTTATCTCCGACCTCCATCTGACCCCGGACCAATCAGCCTTAGGAGATCGATTCAACGACTACCTCAATGACATAGCGCTATTGGGAATACAAAAGTTATTTATTCTGGGTGACTTATTTGAGTACTGGTTGGGTGATGATGCATCGGAGTATCTTGGGCAATCTGATTATGAGCGGATTCTGAAAGATTCCTCTAATGCTGGTATGGCGATCTCAGTCCTTCATGGTAACCGTGATTTTTTACTCGGCCCCCAGTTCAGCACGCGCACCGGTTGCACTTTGATCAAAGAACCGTTTTTACTCGAAACTCAGGACTGTAAGGCATTGCTTCTTCATGGAGACAGTCTCTGTACTGATGATGTTGAGCATCAAGCTTTTCGTAAAGTGGTTCGAACCCAAGACTGGCAACTCAACTTTCTGCGGAAACCCATTAAGGAGCGAGACAACGTCGCCCAAACCGTCCGATATCGCAGCGAATATGGAAAATCGATAAAACCTATGGATATAATGGATGTAAATCAGTCTGCAGTCGTAGATGAATTCAATCAGACCAGTGCCCGGGTGATGATTCATGGGCACACACACCGCCCGGGCATACACAGGATCGAGTTGAGCGGCACAGACACTGCTTACCGAGTAGTCCTTGGTGACTGGGCAAACGCACCCAGTGCTGCCGTGCTCAACAATAATTTGATCACGCTCTTCTACGGCGAACAACGAGAGGAACTTGACCTTACTCAGTGAATTACGCTTGGCTCGGTAGAATCGAGTTCATTTCGCCTATCACTTCTGGTCGCATCGTTTCTCTGCCTTTCCAGTGCGGTCAGGTAATCCCATGTCACATCTCCAGTAACATAATTACCATCGAAGCAGGAAGAATCTAAAGTTTCAATCGAAGGATTGCCCTCTCGAACTGCATCAACTAGATCTCCCAGTTCCTGATAGATCAGCCAATCCGCCCCTATCTGGTGACAGACCTCGTCTGTACTACGATTATTTGCGACCAGCTCACCTGCGACGGGCATATCTATACCGTATACATTGGGGTACTTAACTGGCGGCGCAGCGGATGCAAAGTAGACATTCCGTGCTCCAGCTTCGCGTGCCATCTGAATAATCTGCTGTGAGGTCGTCCCTCTGACTATCGAGTCATCAACCAGCAATACATTCTTTCCCCGAAATTCAAGATCAATCGCATTAAGTTTCTGCTTTACAGATCGACGTCGTTCAGCCTGCCCGGGCATGATAAATGTCCGCCCGATGTAGCGGTTTTTTATAAAGCCCTCTCGGTACTTGACACCAATGACATTTGCCAACTGCAAAGCACATGTTCTACTGGTATCAGGCACAGGTATTACTGTTTCTATGTCGTGGTCTGGCCATTTCTCCAAAAGCCGATGACCGAGTTTTTCACCCATTCTCAAACGACTCTTATAGACAGCAACATCGTCAATAATTGAATCCGGGCGGGCCAGGTACACGTATTCGAAAATGCAAGGCGAAAGACTAGACCGTTCAGAACATATCTTCCTGTGAATATTACCGTTAAGGTCCACGAAAACTGCTTCTCCTGCTCTGATATCGCCGAGACTGCTGTAGCCAAGAACATCTAAAGCAACACTTTCTGATGCTATCAACACAGATTTATGACCAGTATCGGGTTTCTCACCGAGAATCAGTGGGCGAATACCATTAGCATCTCGAAAAGCAACGAGTCCATACCCTACTATCATGGCAACCACCGCGTAGGCACCATGACAACGTTTATACACACGACCCACTGCTCGGAAAATATCGTCAGGCTCCAATTGAAGTCGACTGGTACCGATCGACTCCCGAAGTTCATGTGCAAATACGTTCAACAAGACCTCAGAATCTGAGTTGGTGTTCAATTGCCTCAGATCTTCCTGAAATAACTCATCACTCAACGCGGCAGCGTTGGTCAAATTTCCGTTGTGGCCAAGCGCAATCCCGTATGGCGAATTCACATACAACGGTTGTGCTTCAGCTTTAGAATCACTACCCGCAGTTGGATATCGCACATGGCCTATGCCAACATTACCGACCAATTGCGCCATATGCCGGGACCGGAACACATCCCTAACCAGGCCACTATCCTTACGTAGATGGACACGTAGATCGTCACAAGTGACCATACCCGCGGCATCCTGACCTCGATGCTGCACCACAGTCAGGGCTTCATAGATAGCGTAATTGACCGCCGATTGACTCACTATACCTATCACACCACACACTGTTAATTTCCCCAGTTGCTATCGGTTCAACTACTGTTCTTTTTTTTCGCCGCCTTACTGGAGGGAATCTATATCCAACTGATTCACTACCTTGGTTTTGAACCAAGTGAGCGGGGCTTCGAAGTATGGCACGATCTGGGAGTCTTTGAACGACGCCTGACCGGTTGCTGGCGTCCACTCGGCTATAAACAATAGAAGTGCAACTATCACGACACCTCTTAGACAACCAAACAATCCTCCCAAAAGACGATCGATGCCCGAAAGCCCAACCACCCGGAAAAGCTTAAATAGCAAGGCTACAACCAGTGAAAGCAGAACAAGAACTGCCACAAAAACCACCAAGTAGCCAATTAAACTACTGAGTCTTTCAGACTCGAGCCACGGCACAATGACAATCGCCAGATTATCTCCAAACAGATAAGCTAACCATATTGAGACAATCCAAGAACTCAAAGA
>CEUS01079674.1_pt1 | contig 15707 bp, 14 predicted proteins | sample 427031 | NCBI WGS metagenome assembly CEUS01 (sample SAMEA2622837, study PRJEB7988) | marine metagenome | biome: marine biome (ENVO:00000447); feature: marine epipelagic mixed layer (ENVO:xxxxxxxxx); material: "saline water (ENVO:00002010), including plankton (ENVO:xxxxxxxx)" | depth 140 m | reverse complement strand
TCTGGTTCGAAGCCAGATGCTCTATCCAGCTGAGCTACGGGCGCATATATGGGGTGAGCGGAGGGATTCGAACCCTCGATCTTCAGGGCCACAACCTGACGTGTTAACCAACTACACCACGCCCACCATATGAACAAGATAAAATTTATCAGAGAATTCTAAATTTTAATAACTTAATTTAAAAACAGTCTCTATTAATGTCCGGCAGGGATAGCCTGTAGCCCCTTGGGATATCCAACCTTTGTTAGCTGAACTCATTGCAGTGCCTGCAATATCTAGATGAACCCATGGAGTATCACCAACAAATTCACCTATAAAATGGGCTGCTGTAACAGAACCTGCCGCTCTTCCGCCAGTATTTTTTATGTCTGCCACTTTAGATCTATTTTGTTTTTTTGAAGTTTCATCCAAAGGCATATGCCAAATTTTTTCACCTGTTTTTTCACCTGCACTTATTAGAGTTTGAATCAAATCATTATTATTTCCAAAAGCACCAATTAGTCCATGCCCAAGCGATATAACCATAGCCCCAGTAAGTGTTGCTACATCTATTATTTTCGATGCGCCTCTTTGATTAGCAAATTCAACTGCATCTGCCAGAGTTAATCTTCCTTCAGCGTCAGTGTTCTCAATCTCTATAGTTTTGCCATTCATAGAGGTGACTATATCTCCGACTCTTTGAGCCCCTCCACCTGGCATATTTTCTGTGGCTAGGCACAATCCTGTCACATTAATTTTTGGTTTTAATTTTGCTATAGCATCCATAGCAGTGATAACAGATGCACCACCTGACATATCAGATTTCATATCAATCATAGACATTGAAGGCTTTAAAGATAATCCCCCAGAATCAAATGTAATGCCCTTCCCTATTAGCCATATATTATTACTAGGATTTCCAGAATCCCCTATGTAGTTAAGGATTATTCCATAAGGATCCGCCTTGCTCCCTTGTGCAACCCCCAGAAAAGTTCTCATTTCAAGTTTTTCTAGTTCTTTTTTGTCTAAAATCTCTATGCTCAAGTTTTCATTAGCATTGGCCATTTCTACGCTATAATTCTTTAAATATTCAGGATTAACTATATTTGGCGGCCTGTTTACCAAGTCTCTTGCCTTTAAAGAAGCATCACAAGTTGTGCTTGCTATTTCTACAGATTTTTTTATTTCGTCATCAAATTTATCAATTAATAAATCGATAGTTTTTATTTCATTTTTTTTCTTTTTGCTACTTGATTTAAACTCTTCAAATTTATACGAACCTAAAGCAAACCCTTCTACAACAGAACTTACTGCCACAGAAATATCAATATTTGTTATTGTTTCAACAATCACAGATACTTCTTGAATTTTCAAAGATTTAACTCTCCTGGAGATAAGTGCCGAAGCCTCCCTTACATCGTCTGCAGAGACTTTTTCGTGGTCTCCCAATCCATAAAATAATATTCTTTTTGGCTTTAATTCATCATTTATATGGGATGATTTGTACTTAAAATCATCAATCATCATAGTGTGTAGTAAAACTTGCTCACCTTTATTACCAGAAATTTCCCCACTTTCTATGATATTTGAAAGGAACGGGTCAGATTTACCATTATTAAATTGTTTTGAGAAAGGGATTTCTTCTCCGCTTTTATACTTTTTTATATGTGAATAGGTAAAAATAATCAGTATTTCCTGATTACCTTGAGAGTTATTTAATAATTTAAATTCCATATTTTTCCATTACTAATTTCAATTTATGCTCACAAAAAATGATACATCTTTTAGCGAAATTAATAAATTTTGAACCTTAAATTGACAAAATATTATATTAATATAAAATTTTTACTAATTTAATTTATTATTTTTCTTGGAGGAAAGATGAAAAACGAGAAAGTAAGTGTTGGTATTGTAAGCGACGGTACCTTTTTGATGGACGGTGGTGCTGTATTTGGTTTAGTTCCCAAAACACTTTGGGAAAGGAATATGAAACCTGACAGAAGAAATCGTGTAAGGCTGGGTTTGAATTGCATGTTAATCAGAACCTTGAATGCAAATATTCTTGTGGACACAGGTATAGGTTCAAAAGAACCAGAGATTACAAAAGAATTTTACGGACATAGTTCTAGTAAACTTCTTACAAATCTCAGAAAAGAAGGGATAAGCGCTAAAGATATTGATTATGTAGTTCTTACTCATCTTCATTTTGAGAAATGTGGTGGTGCTACCAAAATGGATAGAGAAGGAAATATAATTCCTTCTTTTCCTAAAGCAAAATATGTTATCCAGAAAGAGGCTTGGACTGAAGCTTTTAATCCTAATGAATGGGCTGTACCAAAGTATAGTAACGCAGTTAAGCATTTGGAAGTTTTAGAAGAAAGAGATCAACTTCAATTGATTGAAGGAAATACTGAAATAGTTCCTGGTGTTGAAGCTATAGTTCTTGATGGTCCTAGCATTGGCCATATGATTGTTACAGTAAAAGCAGGCGGAGAAAGAGTGGTTTTCCTAGGAGATATCATTCCTACCCCAAATCATCTACCTCTTGCATTCATAACAGCCTTTGATAGGTCTCCTGAGAAAACTCTTTACCAAAAGAAAGAGTTACTAGACCATTGCGAAAAAGAAGGATCTTTGATGGTTTTTTCAAGAGGATATGAAGTTAATGCAGCATATTTAGAAAGAAAAAAAGGCAAGATAGAATTAAAGTCGGTAGAAGTATAGTACTGCAAGGCCTAGACAATAACCTTATTATTTTCTAGGCCTTTTATTTTTTCATTACTGATTTCATTGCTTGGAATTTTTGAAGTTTTCCTAATAACTTTAAAATAATCTTCTGTTAGCCCAAATGTTTTCGATTGCCCTTCCCATAAAATAGATCTTTTCTTTCCTATTAAAGATTGTTTTGCTATTCCAGATAGCCTATCAACAATATTTAGCAATTCTTTTGTTCTCTCTTTTATGGCAGAACTATGAACCTGATTTTTGATATAAAAAGCCGTAGTCCCGGGTCTCTTAGAATAAGGAAAGACATGCACATCGGAAAGTTTTGACTTTTCTATTATATTGATTGTTTCCAAGAAGTCAGAATCTGATTCATCAGGAAACCCCACTATAACATCAGATGTAATTGATGATTCGGGTATCAAGTTCTTTATATTCGAAACAATTTCAAGATACTCTGAAGAAGTATATCTTCTTCTCATTTCTTTTAGAATTTTATCACTGCCACTTTGCAAAGGAACGTGAAAATGAGGACAAATCCTGCCTAGTCCCTCGTTATTCCATATGTCAATTATTTGATCATCAATTTCTTTTGGTTGAAGCGAACTAACTCTTATCCTAGGAACATCTGTTTCGTTTAGAATTTTGACCAATAATTTGCTCAGATTAACCCCATTTAAATCAAAACCGTAATTCCCTAATTGAGTGCCGGTTAGCACAACCTCTTTAATGCCATTTATGCTCAATTCGTTGATTTGATTTATTAAATTTTCAGGTTCTACGCTCCTCTCCCTGCCCCTAACTGTCGGGATAATACAATATGAACATACTTGATCACATCCTTCTTGGATTTTAACACTTGCTCTAGAGCGTCCTATTAGAGGATATCCTCCAATAGGCTTTATTCTTTCTGTAATTTGAATATCAAGTTTATTCAAAACCTTATCTACCAAATCTTTTTTTTCTTTATTATCAATCACCAAATCAACTTCATTTATGCTTTCAATATTTTTCTTGTCTCTTTCTGCATAACATCCTGTCATCACAATAAGAGCTTCTGGGTTAGTTCTTCTGGCTTTCCTAATTGCTTGTCTAGCTTTTGAATCCGCTACATGAGTAACAGTGCATGAATTTAAGATAAATACGTCGGGATCATTAACTTCGCTAGAAGAAATACTATGTCCTGCAGTATGAAAGGATTTTGCTATACCCTGGCTGTCTGCAATGTTTAATTTACACCCATGGGTTTGAATTTTAATATTTAATCTTTTCATTTAACCAAAAATATATTGAATCAATAAAACTATAAGAATAAGATTATACACACCCAAGGAGGTAATGTATGTCAAAAAGAGTAGTAGTTACAGGTGTTGGTGCCATAACCCCTGTAGGACTTGATGCTAATGAATCATGGGCTTCTATAAAAAATGGAGAACTAGGAATATCAAATATAAAAAGTTTTGATGCTAGTAATCTTCAAGTAAAGATAGCCGCTGAGGTTAAAGGTTTTGACCCGGAACTTAAGTTAGGTAAAAAGGATTCGAGAAGACTAGATAGGTTTTCCCAATTTGCAGTTGTAGCTGCAATGGAGGCAATTGAGCAATCTGGGATCGACTTAGAGAATGAAGATACAACTAGGTTTTCATCTATAGTTGGCAGTGGTGTTGGAGGCATAATGACACTCTCTGAACAATTTGATGTATTACATGAGAAGGGACCCGACAGAATATCTCCATTCCTAATACCTATGATGCTTCCAGATATGGCATCAGGTAACGTTTCAATGAAATTGGGGGCTAGAGGTATAAATTATTCCCCAGTAACTGCATGTGCTACAGGAACTGATGCTATAGGTCAGGCATACGACTTAATAATTAAAGGAGATATAGACATGGCCATTGCTGGTGGCACTGAAGCAGCTATATGCCCAATTGCAATTGCAGGATTTGATTCTGTAAAAGCATTATCGAGTGTTTCCGACCCTAAACTAGCTTGCAGACCTTTTGATAAAGAAAGAGATGGATTTACTTTAGGAGAAGGGGCTGGAGTGCTTTTTATAGAAAGTTTAGATCATGCCAAATCTAGAAATGCTAACATTCTTGCTGAAATAATTGGTTACGGAGCATCAAGTGATGCTCACCATATTACTCAGCCCTCTATAGGTGGTGAAGGCGCTGCTAGAGCAATGAATATAGCCATTAATAATGCTTCAATTAACTATTCTGATGTAAATTATGTAAATGCGCATGGAACATCCACACCACTGAACGATAAATTTGAAACTATGTCTATGAAGACAGTGTTTAAAGAAAAAGCACCTGATATACCTATAAGTTCCACAAAATCTATGACTGGACATCTTTTAGGTGCTGCAGGAGGTGTTGAGGCTGTATTTTGTGTAAATTCGATATTAGATGGAATTGCGCCTCCGACTATTAATTATAAAACTCCTGATGAAGACTGTGATCTAGACTACACACCTAATGAAGCAAGAGAACTCGATCTTAATGTAGTAATGTCTAATAACTTAGGATTTGGTGGTCACAATGCTTCAATAATATTTAGAAAACTCTAACTAACTCTAGTTTGAGATTTTCTTTTTCTTCCAGATACTTTTTTAGTTTCTTGGTTTAAATTTTTATTATTGTCTCTTGGATGAACAAATAAAATCATTAATATCAATGTAATTACAAACATTACGAATGTAACAATATGAGCTTCTTGTACATGCAAACTTCCTATTGAAAATTTTACATCATCCATCCTAGTAAATTGAATAATAAATCTGCCTATTGAATACATAAACATATAAATGATCCACAAACTCCCATCCATCTTAAATTTATTCTTAGATTTAAATAAAAATAAAACGATAAACGAATTCCAAATCATTTCATATACCACCGCTGGATGCACAGCAATATCTGGATTTCCAAATAGCCTTTCAGCTCCAATCCTTCCTGGCGAATTAGGATGAGTAAATATCCAACCCCAAGGGAGATCAGTAGGAGTGCTGAGGTGCTCACCATTCCAGATGTCCCCAACTCTTCCAATAATATGAGCTATAGCCATTGCAGGAGCAGCGTAGTCAGCAATCTTACCTACAGGATATTTTGCAATTTTTGCAAAAATTCCACCTGCAAAAATTCCACCTATCATTGCACCTAAGAAACCTATTCCACCCTGCCAAACTGCAAATATTTTAGTAGGATTTTCAAAATAATAATCAGTGTTATCAAAAACATGCATTAATCTAGCACCAATTATTCCCCCTAATATTCCCCAAAGTGCCACATCATAAGCTATGTCAGTACTAATGCCGTCTCTTCGTGCCCATCTTGCTACTAGAAATACAGCTACTAGAATACCAATAAAACTCCAAAATCCATGCCAACTCATTGCGAACGGCCCAATATCAAACATCATAGGGTTAAAAGGTATGGTAATCATGTCGATATTCTATTTAACGTAAATATCTTAGTCAATGGTAAAAATAGCTTTCAAAATAGTATAAATTTAATATTCATTTCATTAACATTTCATTAAAAAGAGAAAAATGAACAAGTTTAAATTGCTAATAGAAGAGTTCTTAGATTCAAATACTATTGAAAAAGGTAATAGTGAAAATACTAAAAACGCGTATAAAAATGACCTAAATCAGTTTAATTCTTGGGTAAAAAGTAAAAATATCCCATATTCTGAAATTAGAGAAAGTCAAATTGAAAAATATCTTCTTTTTCTAGGAAAAAGAGGATATGAAAAATCAACTATTTCTAGAAAGACAGCATGTCTTAAGGCTTTTTTCAAATTCCTACTTAAAGAGAATGTCTACAAAAAAAATATTATGGACAAAATTAGTAGACCCGCTAAGAAAAACTTATTACCCAAATCTTTATCTAGAAACGAAATTAATAAAATATTTAATTATTTAGAATCAAGTAATTCTAAAAACAATTATAGAGACAAGGCTATTATAGAAATTTTATACGGTTGCGGACTAAGAATTTCCGAACTTATTTCACTTAATACTCACGACATAAATTTTGAAGAATCTACTATACAATGCACTGGAAAAGGCAATAAGCAGAGAATTATCCCAACTAATGATTCGTGTCTAAAAGCCATAGATGATTACATACAAATTGAAAGATCACAAATAAAAGTTTCATCTGGAAATCAAGCTTTGTTGGTAAACAGAAATGGATCTAGAATAACTAGGCAAACCGCGTGGAATTCAATTAAATCAATTATTAATAAGTTGAAATTAGATTCAGAAATAACACCTCATACTTTTAGGCATACATTTGCTACAGATTTACTTAAAGGAGGAGCAAATTTAAGGCAAGTTCAGGAGATGTTGGGGCATTCTAGCCTTTCAGCAACTCAAATATATACAATGCTAGATAATGAATGGATAAAAAAGGAATTCTTAGCTTCTCATCCAAGAGCATAAAAAAAATAACTCACAAGTGTTAAAATGATTAACAAACAATTTATAGAAGGAATTTATGCCTACAATTACTTTTGAAGGAAGGCACTGCGCTGGACTAAGAGATCCTGGAAGATTGATAGCCAAAGATTTAGGCTTTGACTATGTCGACAGGATTATGCTTGCCGAAATAGCTAAAAAGGTAGGCTCTACAGTAGAAGCTGTGTCGATGAGGAAATTAAAAAAACCAACTCTTGTGGATAAGTTTGCCAAAGGAGTTAACCAAATATTAAATAATTCAACTACTGTTGGAGTAGGAGGAGATCCTTACTTTGGCCCTGGCATAGAAAATATAATGTCCAAGGATTATTATGAACTTGACGAGACTATAATTAAAAACCCCGAAGATCTCGATTACAATAGAATGATTGAAGCAACCAAAGAAGTAGTTAAAGATATTGCTGACCTTGGAAAAGTGCTATTAATTAGCAGAGGTGCATCGGCGATATTAAAAGATAAGCCAAATACTTTAAAAATATTCTTTGTTGCAAGCGAAGAGGATAGAATTGAAAGAGCAAAAAAAATGCATAATTTGAGTAGCGATAATGATGCAATAGATTTATTGAAACACGCTGACCATGCTCAAAACGAGTACTATCTAAAAGCTTTTGGTTTAAATTTTGAAGACTTAGGCATATATCATGCTGTTTTAAATACTAGCAACTTAACCCCTGAAGATTGCTGCAAGGTTATATTTTCGTTAATAGAAGAAAAATTAGAAGTTTAGAAAGAGGAGATATGGCTAAAAAATTTAATCGAATTGCTGCAAAAAAAAATAAAAAAAAGGCTAAGTCTAGATTTATGGATTCGATTGTTTTGTCCGAAAACGCCCCTACAAGTGATCAAAATAATTCTGAAATAACTGCCGATGATAGCGTCGCTTCTGCTCCTATCGCATCAACTAATGTTTCTCAAGCCTCTTCTTACAACTTTCTAAGTAAAGAACTTATTGCTATAGGAACTATTTCTGGTGTTTTGCTGGTCGGGTTAATAGTGACATCTTTAATAGCTTGATAATTTGAATAAAAAAGGGGCTAATTCAATAAAATTTGAAATTAGTCCTAAAAATTCTGCAAAACTACTACCTAAATCCCCAGGCGTGTATATATTTTTAGACGACAAAAAAAGTGTTATCTACGTTGGAAAGGCAAAAGACTTAAGGTCAAGGGTTTCTTCGTACTTTAATTCTAAAGAAATAAGGGCAATAAGAATAAAAAAAGAAGTCGCCAATATTGACTTTATTGTTACTAAAAATGAAGAAGATGCATTAATTCTTGAAAATGATTTAATCAAAAAAAATAAGCCCAAGTTAAACGTCAGACTAAAAGACGACAAATCATTTCCTTATATAAAAATAAATATCAAGGAAAATTTTCCTCAATTCTTTATGACTAGGAATTTAATAAAGGATGGGTCTATATATTTTGGGCCTTATTCAAGTGCAACCAATATTAGAAAAACTCTTAGGCTGATTAATAAAATTTTTCCCTATACAAGTTGCGAAGAAAAGTTACCAATAAAACTGTGCTTAGAATTTCATATTAATAGAAATATATCCCCCTGTTCAGGCGAATTAAATAAGAAGCAGTATGCGAAAATAATTGACCAGTCAATTTCTTTTTTAGAAGGAAATACAAAAAATGCTCTAAATGAATTAAAAAAATCAATGTGGGATGCTGCCAAGTTAAAGAAATATGAGAAGGCCGCATCAATAAGAGATAGTATTTCAGCAGCTGAATCATTATTTGAAAAACAAAGTATTATAACTTCAGATAATGCCAATATAAACTTGGATGCATTCGAGGTTGCTTCCAATAGCATCGAAACTTGGGTTGACGTTATGCAAGTCAGAGAAGGAAAACTTAAAGCCCGGGACCATTTTCAAATGGAAGTTCAAGATTTTCATGATAAAAAACAAATATTGTCTTCATTTATGCAATCGTATTACCTAAGAAATGATCATCCTCCTAAAGAAATAATTGTAAGTGAAAGTCCAGACGACATTGATATGATTATAAAAATTCTACAACTTAAATATAACAGAAGAATACCTATCATTAAGCCAAAAAGAGGGTCAAAAAAAGAAATCATAAAATTTCTTACTAATAATTTAATTAAATGGGTTGAGTATAGAGAAAGCAGAATTAATTCAAATGATGAAGCCAATGAATTATCTTTGATTAATATTCAAGAACAACTAAACTTAGAATCCAAACCTTTTATCATCGAATGTTATGACATTTCACACGTTCAAGGCACAAATGTAGTAGGAAGCATGGTTGTTTTTAAGAATGGAAAACCCGATAAGTCAAAATACAGGAAGTTTGAACTTAAAACTTCACAAAAAAATGATGATTATTCTGCCCTAAAAGAAGTAATCTCAAGAAGGTTGAACAGAATAAATGATTCTGAATTACCTAATCTAATGCTCATAGATGGCGGAAAGGGGCAACTGTCTGTCTGTCATGAGGTATTACTTGCAAATGGTTACGATGCAATTGAAATAGCTAGTATTGCTAAGCAAAAAGAAGAAATATTTATGCCAAATAATTTCGAATCAGTAATATTAGAAAATGGTTCATATGGAAAACACCTAATTCAACGAATCAGAGATGAAGCCCACAGATTTGCAGTAACATACCATAGAAGTAAGCGATCAAAACAAATGATTTCATCTGAATTAGATACTATCGCTGGCATAGGCCCCAAGAAGAAAAAGGCTCTTATTAACTCTTTTGGTTCTATTAAAAATATTCGGAATGCCTCTTATGAGGAATTAATTCAATTAAAGGAAATAACTAAAAAAGATGCTGAAAAAATAAAAGATTCAATTAATTGATCTTATTTGAAATTTTTAGGCTATTCAAAAGAGCGATTGCTGCATTAATTCCTTCATCATTGAATGGAAAGTCTACATTTATTCCAGAGGTACATATATTCACCTTGTCAGATGTTTTATTAACTTTATTGGAACCTGGGGGGTCACTTTTTAGGTTAAGTTCAGAATCAAATGTTTGAATAATAGGATTAATTTCAGATATTGTTCTTCTTATAATGTTTTCAAATTTTAAGGAAATGAGGCGATCAACACCTGTGATTTCTTCAATTGTCTGTAGTAGTGTGGTCTCGGTATGTGTGATATTAGGATAATTAAGATATAAAGTTGAATAAAATGGAACATTAAGAATTAGTTCCTTCTTTGAATCGATTAAATAGTTACTATTTAGAGGATTAAGAGCATTTATACCAAGTTCAGTTAATGAATATGATTCTCTACCATCTATGATTCCCCAAATTTTACAAGAGTTGATTAATTTAGCGAATTGACCACCTCTGTGACTCATTTCTAATAACTGTGAGAATGCAATACGACCGATTGTACGGTTTTTTTGTTTATTAATGACGTTTGATACCTCTAAACACTTATCTAATGTTATTTCAGGTATTTTGTAATTACCTAATTGTGCCATCATTACTCCTCTATTATTTTTATAATACGGCGCTTAATACGGCGTTTCGCCATAGCCTAGATTAGCAAAGTAAAAATTTATAGTCAAATTAAAAATAAAAAAATAAAATATCTAGCAATCAATATTTTCAAAATTAAGATTGAAATTTACATATAATAGATCAATCTATGGCAACCTATATTCTCTTAAATTTTCTACATTTTTATCATTTTTAATTTTATAAAATATTGATAATATTTATTTTTTGTCACGGCGTTTTTTGTGTTAAAAAAAGCCTGTAAATTTAATGTAATAATTAGGTTAGAACCAAACCTAAAAAACATTTATACTTGTAGTATCTATATTTAATGCATATGATTTGGGTATTAGAGGTTTAAATGAAAGAAATATTTAAGAAAAATAGGCCATTGATTGGCACTGGTATTTTTAGCACAGATCAATTTTTAGCAAAAAGGATTTTCGACTGTGACCCTGACTGGCTTTGGATATGTTTAGAACATTCGCCGTGGACCTTTGAATCTATAGCACCAATAGTGATACAGGCTAGATCTAGAAATATTATGCCAATTGTAAGGGTCGGATGGAATGAGCCGGACTTGATTAAAAGAGCTTATGATACTGGCGCATATGGAGTTATGATTCCACAGGTAGAAACCGCATCTGAGGCTGAAAAAGCTGTAAAATTTGCCAGATACCCTCCTATTGGAAACAGGGGTATTGCACCTTGGTTTGCTTCACATCTTAACTTAAACCTAGAAGAAGTTTTTGAGTTAGATAGAAAAGAAAATTTACTTTTAATTCAAATGGAGAGTTTAAATGCATTATCAAATATAGATGAAATACTTGCAGTAGAAGGCTATGACATCTTAATTGTTGGCCCTACAGACCTATCTGCAAGCATGGGGATACATGGGGACATCCATAATCAAAAAATCGTAGATATTATGGAAAATCTTGTTGAAAAAGCTAATAAGGCAGGAAAAGTTCTTGGTTCAACTTTTATGGCGCCAGATAAATGTGAAAAATGGATCAATGCGGGATATCAATTTATGAATATTGCTGACCCGTTAAGTTTAGGGACAGAAAAACTAAAGGGAGAAATTTCTAGGCTTAAAAAGTTAAAATTTAATTACCACTGAACGAACATCGGCATTATTACATGCCTATAATTAGAATTCCCATCTGATTTTTCAGTAAACACGCCAGGACTAGAAGGAGAAGATGTATCAATTTTTATTATTTCAGAACTTAATGCGCCTACTACATCTTGAAGAAATCTACTGTTAAAAGCTACCTTAGACTCATCCCCATTAATATCAGCATCTATAGCATTCTCTAAGTCACCAATCTCTTCAGCATTAGAGTGTATATTAATTTTCTTTGAACTCTTATCCATTATTAATTTAATTATTCCGCTTCCATCTCTAGCAAAAATAGATGCGGCTTTAATTGAATCCATAAAAGCTTTTCTATCTACAAAAGATTGAGTAGAGGACGAATTAGGAATTAATTTTTCATAATCAGGAAATTGACCTTGAATTAATTGAGATACAACCTGAATGTTTTCTAAATTAAATAATATTTGATTAGATGCTTCAGAAATTGAAATTTGTATAGTTGATTGGTTAGAATCATCGATTAATCTTTCTAGTTCGAGCATAGTTTTTCCTGGAACTATTGCTGAGGAATCCAAATCTTCAGAACTAGATATCTCTACTCTATCCACGGCTAACCTAAATCCATCAGCTGAAGCTAACGTTATACCCCCTTTATCAATTTCTACCTTTACACCCATTAAAACAGGCCTAGAATCATCTGTGGCTGCCACAATAGCAACCCTTCCTAGGCTCACCTTAAGCGCTGTTGATGGTACTGAGATGGTTGGAGAGTCAGAGGATTCTGGAATAGGAGGAAATTCTGCAGCTTCAGTCCCAGAAATCCTTCCATTATAAGAATTGCACTTAATTTCAACGCCAGACTTATCCTTAATCTTTTTAATTTCAACTTGCTCCCCTGAAGGCAACGAATTAATAAAATCGGTGAGCATCCTTGCCGGAATCGTAAGTGAGCCTTCCTCTTTTACCTCGGCAGAAATCCAAGTACTAATTGCAATCTCTAAATTTGTAGCTGTTATTTTAACTTTAGATTCTTCTGTTTCGATCAAAACATTTTGTGTGACAGGCAAAGGGGCCCTCTGAGCAACTGCCCTGCTAACATTAGCCAAACCTTTGCTAAAGTTATCTTGCAAACATGAAAATTCCATTAAATTCCCCTAACTAATTCAAAACAATTTAAACAAGTATTATACTATCTTGAATATACCATTATCCCAAAATTATCAATATTAAAATAAACCCGCTTTTATAGATGGATCCAATAAAAAATATTTTAAAAAAACTAGACAATAATGAAATCTCTGCCAAAGAGGCTGAAGAAATGTTGAAAAAAAACCTATCTGAGTCATTATCTTACGCAACAATAGATCACGGCAGAAGTTATTTCAAAAATTTTCCTGAAGTTATATATGCAGATAAAAAAACTAATGAGCAAGTTACTGATTTAGCCATTAAAATTTACGAAAAGTCTTCCAAGGTTATGGTTACCAAGGCAAGCAAAGATAAATTGGAAGATTTAAAAGAAAAGTTTTCTAAAAACATAGAAATAAACGAGTTGGCTGGGATGGCTTTTGCAAGCAAAGAAAAAATAAGTTTACAAGACCACAAAGTACTAGTAATTTGTGCCGGCACAACAGATATACCTATTGCAGAAGAGGCTATATTTACCCTTGCATGCCTAGGAATAGATTCAAAAAAATTATATGACGTGGGAATCGCAGGTCTATCTAGGGTAATTCATAATTTGGACATTATTAGGTCAGCTAAAACAATCATAACTGTAGCAGGAATGGAAGGAGCGCTCCCAAGTGTTATAAGCGGATTAACATCTTCTCCTGTAATAGCAGTACCTACTAGTATAGGTTATGGCAGCAATATAAACGGGCTATCTGCCCTTTTAACTATGCTAAACAGTTGCAGCCCAGGAATTGGTGTCGTAAATATTGATAATGGATTTGGAGCAGGCTTTCTGGCTTGGTCTTTTATTAATAGTCTTAATTCTTAATTGCGCTCAGTAGATTTGATAATTTCATACTTATCATTGGGTCCCAAGGCTATTCTAACTACCCTAATCTGTAGTTTTAACAACCAATAACCCAATAATGCCTTACCTATACCAAGTTCATCTGCAGTAGCAGTTAAACCTTTATCGTTGATCAATTCAGGTAGCAGGCTTTCAAGAGACCTTCTATATTTCTTTTCAACCTGAAGCATCTTTTTTGATTTCTTTACATCTGGCATTAAAACAATCCTTATTAATTTTGAATTAAATTATATAAATTTATATAAATTGTCAAAAAAAGTATTAAATTTATAATATATTTTAATTAAATTTATTTTATATTAATATAATATTTATAAATATTCAAGTTCAAATTAGCATATTTTTTATAATAATAAAATAGATAACTAACATGATTTAATTAATTATTCAATAAATCGTATATATAAAAATGACTAATTCTTACAAAAATCTACAAATCTCATTATTAAAGCCCCTTTTTATTAATATGGTGGTTTTCATAGTTTTATTGAAAAAAACCGCTCTGAGATGATGCGTAGGTTTATAAAAGGTATTTGCCTATCAAACTAATAAGGCTACTTATCCCCTATTTTTCTTCAGGATAAAAACACACATGTTCATGAAGTTTGGCGGATTGTATATCTTGGAACTCTTCGCCTGGAGGAGGAGTATTTTCTAACATATAGTACATCCAAAAGGATTGGACCTGATCATCACCATAATGATTGCTATTCCATTCGCGGCACATATACCTTCCATAATGAACTCTATGGTCAGAGTGCTGCCCTAGCCATAAATTCATTAAATATTTTCTCCATCTGTCGTTGGGGAAGGTTTTAGTTACATTTTTAGGCTTATCCCAATTTAATTCATCTCCAGTATATAAATCAAAATATTCTCCTCCTTTAGTGATGGCTGATAATACCAACCACCCATCATCTTTCATTGGAGATGGAGAAAATAAACCCCAATATTGATTTATTTGAAAAGTCGGGCCTATCCAAAATATTGATTGAGGAATTGTTATATCATCTTTATTCTCTTCTTCGGCCCACCTATCAAGCGAAGCAATGTTCCAATAAAACCCATAAAGTAAGCTTAGCAAAGCTATTGAATTAAGAACTAGTGGCCAAGGTGTACCTGGGTTAATAGGTTTAAATTTCATAAAATCAGTTGCTTTTGAAAGAAAGGGTCTGTTGTTTGCAATGACAGAATATACTCCGTTTCCAAATTTCATAAAATCTTTCCATTTAATTAAAATTTTCATAGGAAATAAAATCGGGGACATACTAAAGCAATACATAAGTGCATCAAACTTGAAATAGTAATTACCCTTATAATCTTCAACTACCCAAGAATTTTCTTTTTCTAAAATTTTATTAATTTTTGGATTGGAGTCTGCAGGTATTACTTGGGTTCCTGGCACTAAAAACAACGTACTAATAGTGAATACAAGTCTTTTACAAAAAGAACAATCATTATCGAAATAAATTTTTAACTTTTTCCTTTTTTCAGTAGAAAGTTTCTTAGTTATATAGTCCCAAAGTTCTGTAGGAACAAATATTGTAAGCAGTATCATTGCGATAATCTGAAACCACCCAATATTCATTGCTAAATTTAACCCAATATGAAAAAAAGAAAATAATACAATTCCAAGCACCTTAAAATAATTATTTTTTATAGGAATTAAAAATAACAAGACACCATATCTTTGAAGGTAAACTATAAATGCAGTGTTTAATTCAAGGAAAGTTGGAAAATTTAAAAGAAACTTTCCAAAGCTAGTAGCAAACTGATCAATATGAAGTGAATAATATATCCCGGTGAACTCTTCGGACCATTCCGCCCCTTTTTTATGAAAGCCGGCAAATACATATGTCATTAATACTTGCAATATCAACCCAAAT
>CEUS01248496.1_pt1 | contig 15713 bp, 17 predicted proteins | sample 427031 | NCBI WGS metagenome assembly CEUS01 (sample SAMEA2622837, study PRJEB7988) | marine metagenome | biome: marine biome (ENVO:00000447); feature: marine epipelagic mixed layer (ENVO:xxxxxxxxx); material: "saline water (ENVO:00002010), including plankton (ENVO:xxxxxxxx)" | depth 140 m | reverse complement strand
CACATCGCCTGCAAGTAACCCGGCTTCCTGTTCTATTTTTCCCTGCTGCACTTCAAATCGTACCAGAACTTCCGCTGCACCTTCTCCATAGTCCGGTGGCAACCCCTTCTCCAGATACCCTTGAAATGTGGCATTGCCATAGGTCGCCTGGCAGATACTACCTAATTTGGAACTGAAACTTTCGAAGGCTCCAAAACGGTGGCCTGCCCGAAGGTTTGCCAAATCGAAAACCAATTCCGAAATTTCATAAGAAGGCTCTTCCAAGGCCGAGGCAACCGCCAGGCCCTCCCCATAGTTGAAGTAGCTGAAAATTCTTCCTCTCCTAGTGGGGGTTCCCTTCCAATCAATTAATCCGAGTCTGAACCAGGCTTGGGTGGGTGACAATCCCCCCATGTCGCCCGACTCCTGTTCCAGAACATGCGCCGCAAAGGATCCAATATCCTCGACTGTTCGTTCCCGTTTTGGAGCCCCCAGTAAAAAATTTCCCTGGGCGTCTTTGTTGGCAAATAAGACCGCATCCGAATAATCGATTCGGCCAAACAGAGTGCCGGACCGTTCCACAATCTCGACAAGTTTCCCTCCTCCGGTCATTGCAGGAATCTTGGGCAGAATTATACGCTCAAACGGATCGTAATACCAAAATTTGGAAGGAGAGCGGCCTTTCCTTTTTGTGGATATTTGAATCAGCTTCTTTCGTAACCATTTAGTCAATACAATATCCTTTTTTTCTTCCTCTTTTGACCAACGAGCCAAAGGCACTTCCCTTCCGTATAGTTTGGCGTCAACTTTTTTGAGCAGGCAAATTTGTCCTTCTCCGGCAACCCGGAGTGTTTTCTCAACCGATAAGGCGGGAACCCAGGCCCCATTGAAATAAAGCAAAGCTTCGCCAAGGCGTGTTTTCACCGCAGCCTTTTTTCTTTCCCAAATCCCCTTCTTGTTTTTGAACTCCTCTATCGTTCTTTGTTCTCTTGCAGAACCATGATTCGGATCCATTAGCCGGTTTTTCTCTTTGCGAGCAATAAAACGCTGCAGCCCCAAAGATACCAGCTGCTCGCTGAACAGTCTGTTGGTTAGGTTACGTGCCGCGCTTAGAGGGTCTTTCCCCTTGTCGTGAGCTGCAGCCATCACACCAACAAGGCTTGGCCAATCGACTTGGTTGACCCGGCGCAATTTTAACGCACTGGCCATATGTGCTCGAGGCTTGTCGGGAACCACCAAAGTATAACCACGGGTATCACAACCACGCCGGCCGGCCCGGCCAAACATTTGCAAGAGCTCGTCCGGCCGAATACGGTGGATCCGGTGGCCTACCCGATATTCAGTATCGGCGACAGCTACGGAACGCATCGAAAAATTTATTCCAGAGGCCAAACCCATGGTTGCCACCACAACTCTCAGCTGTCCCGCTTTGGCAAGAGGTTCTATTACACCAGCCCGTTGAAGATAACTCAGGCCACTGTGGTGAAAGGCGATTCGATTTTTAAGTAAGCGGGACAAGGAGCGACCGGCCAACTGCTGCTGTTCCTGAGTAAGTAACAAATGCTCATCCACCGGAAGCTGCTTAGACAACTGTTTAGCAAGCACTTCAGCGGCACTCCTATGTGGAGCAAAAATCAAAAGCGGCCCGAAATTCGCCACCAAAGCTTTGGTAACTATACGTGGCCAGTAACCTCGGATCTTGGAGGGGACTTTTATTTTGAGTTGTTCAATAAAAACTTCCTCTTGCGGGACCGACCGTTGCGTATGTCCCAATAAAACTGCATCCCTACCCAATCGTTTGAACCAGCTTACCAGATCCTGAGGATTGGCCACACTGCCACTCATTAATAGAATCTGGGTTTGGCGAGGTGCCATTGCCAGAGCCAGCTCGTAGTTCACGCCGCGAACGGGATCGGCCAACATCTGGTATTCATCAATCACTAATAATCCAGGCCCTTTGCCGCTAAGGAAGGCTCCCTTTTGGGTTTCTAATGTCGCCACCAAAATGCGAGCCTCCGGATTGTCGACAACATCCCCAGTGCATATTCCCACATCCCAGCCTTTCTCCTGCCATTCCCTAAGTTTGTCATTGGCCAGAGCACGGGTTGGCACAGTGAATACCGCTTGCTTTCTTAAGCCTTGAGATGCAAAGAGTTCAAAAATGAAAGTCTTTCCTGAACCGGTAGGAGCATGCACGACCACATCCCTACCAGCCTTCAAGTGCCGCACAGCATCCTGCTGCCACAAGTCAGGGATCAGAATGTCGGGATTTAAAGTAGATTCCATCGGGAGGGATACTCACTCGTTGCAGGATTTATATTCAGGATCGATCCATATTTCTAGTGAGCCTTGGAAACCTCAAGATTATCCCTTGACCCATTAAGCTTTGGTTCTTTACTCAACCCGATGCACAGTGGGGTGTTTGTTTTTGCAGCCCAAGAGAACAGAAAATGATTATGGCGCATACTGTAGATGGAGAGACCTATGAACATATGGCGGAAGTCATCAACAAGATGGGTATCCACGCACGTCCGGCTGCCATGATTGTAAGAGTTGCCAATAAATACGAAGCGGAAGTCTACGTCGAACGCGACAGTGAACTGGTCAACGGCAAAAGTATTATGGGCCTGATGATGCTGGCGGCCGGCCAAGGATCGAAGCTGAAGTTCATCGCCACGGGCAATGGGGCCGAGCAGGTCCTCGACGACATAGACGAGCTTTTCAAAAACAAGTTCAGTGAGTCTTAGAGTTGTGTTCTTAGTCCAATTTGAAAAAAGACTCCGTGTTTTCTCGGGTAATTTGAGCTAGCTCGTTTTCTTCCAAATCTAGAAGGTTGGCACAATACCTTGCCGTTAATGCTGCGTAAGCAGGTAAACAGGGCTTGCCCCGGAATGGCTCCGGCGCCAGATACGGAGCGTCCGTTTCAACCATCAGGTTGTGCACGCTCTGGGCCAAAGCTGCCTCCCGTACAGAATTAGCATTTTTAAAAGTAATGATGCCGGTAAACGATCCACGACCACCCCGGCTGTTCAATGCGGCTATGGCCTCGGCGTCCTCGACAAAGCAATGAAATACAACTTTGTCCCAATTTATCGAAGCCACATCCAATTCCTCAATACATTCCTCAAATGCCCCGCGAGAGTGAATGACAACCGGGCAATCCAACTCTTTTAGAATATCGAGCTGCGCTCGTAAGGCAGCTTGTTGCATCTGCTTCAATTTTTCGGCCTTTCCCAAATCTTTCTTGGGCAAATGAAAGTTATCGAGCCCAATTTCGCCCAGACCAACCGGGCACGCCTGGGAGGAAGAAAAAAATGAAATAATTCGCTCAACCTGAGACTCCCAATTTTCATCCACATTGCAGGGATGCAGGCCAACAGTGTAATCAATTATTCCAGGATGCTCAGCTGCCAATTGTTCGTAGAGGCCCCAATCGTCCTCATTGGTTCCAATTGTAATGACCCGGTCTACTCCAGCTTCCCGAGCCGATTTCAGAACATCTTCCAGTTCACCTCTATGAAAAAACCGGTCCAGATGGCAGTGGCTGTCTATTATGGAAAACCCCTCGGGCATTACCATTCCGGAAGCTGCAGAAAGTAGAGGCAAGATCAATGAAGAAGGAGATTGAAAGGACATTCGGGAGCACCCGACTAACCGTCAGGCAACAAAACAAACGATCTCTCGACACAAATCCCGGATGGCCATGGAAAACCCTTTGACCTCCCCAAGCAAACGGCTCTTATTAGCGCCTTCCAAAAAATCAGAACTATGGAAAATGTCATCATTGTCGGAACCGGCTGCGCTGGCCTGACAGCTGCGCTCTACACAGCTCGCGCTAACCTCAATCCACTTGTCATTGAAGGAAAACAACCAGGCGGACAGCTAACCACAACCTCGGAAGTTGAAAACTTTCCAGGTTGGCCGGATGGAATTGATGGCTTCTCCCTGATGGACAACTTGCGCAAACAGGCGGCTAGGTTTGGAACCCGCTTTGAAAATAACCTCATTGAGTCGGTGGATTTTTCCGGTCAAACGAAAATCCTGGCGGGAGGAGACAAAACTTATGAAGCCAGGACTGTGATCATTTCAACAGGAGCTTCTCCAAGATTATTGGGATTGGAATCTGAGCAAAAACTCTTCGGCACGGGAGGCGTATCTACCTGTGCAACTTGCGATGGAGCCTTCTATAGAAACATGGATGTAGTCGTCGTCGGCGGTGGAGACTCTGCGTGTGAGGAAGCATTGTTTTTGACGCGGTTTGCTTCGAAAGTATCCCTTATCCATCGCCGGGATGAACTCCGGGCTTCAAAGATCATGGCAGACCGCACATTGGCCAATAAAAAGATCGAAATGTGCTGGAATTCGGTCGTCAGCGAAATCGAAGGGGCAGACGATCACGCTGTATCCGGTGTCACCATTATAAATGTGAAGTCCGGAGAGGAAAAAACCATTCCCTGTAAAGGCGCATTTATTGCAATTGGCCACATCCCCAACACCCAAGCCTTTTCCAATGCAATCCGCACCGACGAAAATGGTTATTTTTTATCGGAAAACGGCAGCCATGTAAAAACCAATGTCGAGGGCGTATATGTCGCAGGAGATTGCATGGACCATGTTTATCGCCAAGCTATTACTGCTGCGGGAATGGGCTGCCAAGCGGCAATTGAGGCCGAACGCTGGCTAGCAGAGCGCGAATAAACAGCAAAAACTAAGGGGGTTTTAAGGAATTCTCCCTATTGGAACTTTTTCTCGTTAATAGGTTGATTTTTAGAATAATTCCAATTCCCTATTGCTATTTAGTCTCATTATCATGGAAATAAAAGCAGAATACATGGAATCTCTGAACGAAGCCTTAAACAAGTTGGGCCTGCGTTCGACACGGCAACGAGAGGTTGTTTATTCAATCGTCGCGGAAGCGAAAGACCACCCCACTGCCGATGAAATTTTTGTCCAATCTCGGCAATTGATGCCCGCAATTTCTTTGGCAACCGTCTATAATTGCCTCGAAACCCTGCTAGAATGCTCCCTCGTTCGCCAGGTGAATTTCGAGCGTGAATCGACACGCTACGAAGCAAATCTGGAACCGCATGCCCATTTTTATAATGATGAGACCGGACAAGTTATGGACGTCCACCTGCCTGAGAACCTATTGGGCCAGCTCAAAAATCTGCTACCGGAGTCAACATTCGTGGCCAGAGTGGAATTAAATTTTCGAGGGCGCTTGCAGGACCAAAGCCAGTCATCAGCAATTAATCCCAATAAAACATGAATGCATTAGAAGTTAACCAATTGAGCGTCAGCATCGACGGTAAGCGGATCCTGAACGAATTTTCGCTCTCATTGCCCAAAGGCGAAGTTCACGCCATTATGGGGCCTAATGGAACGGGAAAATCCACCTTGGCCAAAGCTTTGGCAGGACACGAAAGCTACATGGTTGAATCAGGAACAGCCACCATGGATGGGAAAAATATATTAGATCTGGAAGTGGACGAAATATCACGTGAAGGATTGTTCCTAGCCTTTCAATATCCGATAGAGATCCCGGGTGTCACGATTGCCAATTTTATTCGGGCGGCTCTCAACGCAAGGCAGCCAGAAGGCGAAGATATTGACGCAGTTGCCTATTACAAAGAGCTATATGCTCAAATGGAACGACTCGGAATCGATAAGAAATTTACCAGCCGATCCGTTAACGAAGGGTTCTCAGGAGGTGAGAAGAAGCGTTGCGAAATCTTACAAATGGCGATGCTCAAGCCGGCCTACTGTATTCTTGATGAGACAGACTCGGGTCTCGACATTGATGCTCTAAAAATTGTGGCTGACGGCGTGAACCATATGCGTAGCGAAGACCGCGGCATTCTGGTCATTACTCACTATCAACGACTGCTTAATTACATTGTGCCGGACCGCGTCCACATCCTCTGGGATGGCAGGATTGTCAAAAGCGGAGACAAAAGCCTGGCCCTGGAAGTCGAAGAACGCGGTTACGATTGGATCAAAGAAAGACTAACCGCAGGAGTGGAATCTTAGAGAGGAATTTTGTAATGAGTACACAAGCGGCCATAGATATTGATCGAGAAAAAGGTAACTTTAGTTACGATACCACCTATGATTATGATGCGGGTATCGGCCTGAATGAAGGCGTCGTAAACTACATTGCCGATGTGAAGGGCGAGGATGATTGGGTCCGAGATTTTCGATTAAAAGCTCTCGAAGTTTTCAATTCCAAACCTCTACCAACGAACTGGGCGACTAAAGACCTGGAGAACATTGATTTTGACAAATTCCGTTATTACCTTTCCAAAGGCCAGGAACCAAGCCGTACTTGGGAGGACGTGCCGGATGATGTGAAAGAAACGTTTGAACGCCTGGGAATTCCAGAGCAGGAACGTGCTTTTCTTGCTGGGGTTGAGGCCCAATTTGACAGTGAAGCAGCCTATTCCAGAATGAAGGACGAGTTGGCCAAAGAAGGGGTCATCTTTGTCGGATCAACCGAAGGGCTGAAAGAACACCCCGAAATATTCAAAAAGTTTTTCGGCAAGGTGATTCCGACCGGCGACAACAAGTTCAGTGCGCTCAATAGCTGTGTTTTTTCCGGCGGCAGTTTTATTTATGTGCCTCCCGGAGTGAAAGTCCAACAACCACTGCAAGCCTACTTCCGAATCAACGCGGAGAATTTCGGCCAATTTGAACGGACTCTCATCATCGCCGATGAAGGTGCGGAAGTCACTTACATGGAAGGCTGCACTGCTCCAAAGTTTGAAACAACCACCTTACACTCTGCCGTGGTGGAATTAGTGGCCCTCAAAGGTGCCAAGATCCAATACATCACAGTGCAAAATTGGAGCGCCAATGTTTTCAACCTGGTCACCAAGCGCGGACTGGCAGAAGAAGATGCCGAAATCAAGTGGATCGACTGCAATATTGGCTCGCGGCTTACCATGAAATATCCCGGTGTCATATTAAAGGGTCGCAAAGCTCGAGGAGAAGTCGTCTCCATAGCCCTGGCAGGGGAGGGGCAACACCAAGATACTGGCGCCAAGATGATCCACGCGGCGGACGAGACGACCAGTAATATCATTTCCAAGAGCATCTCCGTGGGCGAAGGTCGATCCACCTACCGCGGGCAGGTCCACATTCCCAAACATTTGCAAGGCTGCCGCAATAATACGGAATGTGATGCCCTATTGATTAATGCCAACAGCAGAACAGACACCTACCCGGCCATTACAGTTCGCGGGGATGACAATTCAGTGCAACATGAAGCCAGCGTTTCAAAAGTGAGCGCGGAGCAAATCTTTTATCTAATGCAACGCGGCTTGAACGAAGGAGAAGCCATGAGCCTAGCGGTAAATGGATTTGTAAACGACTTGGTAAAACAATTCCCCATGGAGTACAGCGTGGAGCTCAAGCGCCTCATCGATCTCGAGATGGAAGGCTCAGTTGGCTAATGAAAGCCTGACAAATAAGTGATGTCATACTCAATGACAGTGAATAAAAAGTCTGAGTTCTTATCGGAGGCAATGTTTGACCACTTCCTTGAACGCCATACAGAATTGCCCAAATGGCTCGTCCGCCAGAAGAAAAAAAGCTGGGCGGAATACCTGGATTTGCCTGCACCAACCCGTAAGATGGAATCCTGGCGCTTTGCCAATGTGAGGGACCTGGGAGTGGATGGGTTCCGCTTGGCCGACCCTGTAAGGGAGCTGGATGCAAATTCACTCATTGAGCAGACGAAATCTATTCAACAAACGGCAGGTAAACTCGTGTTTGGCAACGACGACATACTGGCTGAAGAACCCATTTCAGCAGAATTGAGAAGCAAAGGTGTGCTCTTCGAGCCCCTCCAAAGAGCTTTTACCGACCACTCGGAGATCCTGGAAGAATTTTTTATGGCCCAGGAGTCAGCTTTGGGTTCCGAGAAATTTACCGCATTACACACGGCACTCAATCGTAACGGAACTCTACTTTTTATTCCTAAAAACGTCGAAATTGAACTCCCCATTATCAGCCACTATTGGGCCCAAGGCCAGCAAACAGCAGTATTTCCACATACCTTGGTGATTGCCCGAGACAACAGCAAAGTCACCTTTGTGGACGTCTATCGCTCAGCGGAAGTGGATGCAGCGCAACTGGCCTGCGGGGTAAGCACTGTTTACGCGGATCCTGGAGCAAAGGTTGAATACCACTACATTCAAAATTGGAATGAAGATTCTCTCTCTTTCAACAGGCTTACAACCATTGCACAACGTGATGCCAACATTCGGGCTTATGGATTGAATCTTGGGAGTAAACACGCCCGCAGCGAAGGCCACACTGTTCTCGATGGACCAGGCAGCAAAGCGGAATTGTATTCCTTGGCCGTGGCTCACGCGAACCAGGAAATCGACCAGAGAACCCTGCAGTCACACAATGCTCCAAACGCACGATCCGACCTGCTGTTTAAGAATGCCCTCCAGAATGAATCGAAAACCATTTTTTCAGGCCTGATCAAGGTAGCCGAGGAAGCGCAACTGACTGATGCCTATCAAACGAATCGCAACTTGCTGTTGAGTCCAACCGCAGAGGCCAACTCATTGCCCGGACTGGAGATCTTAGCAAATGATGTCCGGTGCAGTCACGGAGCAACTACGGGTCAGATAGACGAGAACGAACTTTTTTATTTGTTGTCCCGAGGTATCAGCAAGCCAACGGCAGAAACTTTACTCGTTTTCGGATTCTTTGAAGAAGTTCTAGGAAAAATGTCCAACGACGAGTTGGCCGAATTCCACCGGGAACGCGTTCACAGAAAATTTGAACCGGCTTAACTCCTTTGAAAATAACGTAGTCAGAAAATGCCAGAGCAAATTGTTTTGAACCGCGATGTGGAGGCACGGGCTATTCCGGAAGGCAACCTGATAACACTCCCATCAGGCACATCGGTAACAATCACGCAACAGCTGGGTGGGACCTTTACATTGGTGTCCCAATTCGGAATGAGTCGCATTGCCGGCGTGGACGCAGATTCCCTCGGGCAAGACATACCGGATTCCGCCAAGGAAAAGATTCAGGAAGCAGCCGAAGCTGGGCCATTGGAGGATGAATCCATTTGGGGCCAGTTAAAAACCGTCTACGATCCTGAAATTCCAGTGAACATTGTGGACCTAGGGTTGGTATATTCCTGCGATTCCAACGAGCAAAAAGACGGGACCCACAAAGTAAATGTAAAAATGACTCTGACGGCGCCAGGCTGCGGAATGGGACCCGTGATCGCCGATGACGCCCGAAGTAAAATAATGGATCTTCCGGGAGTTTTTGAAGCAGAAGTCGAGATTGTTTGGGATCCCCCCTGGAATCAGGACATGATTTCCGAAGAAGGGAAAATGATTCTTGGGTTGGTGTAAAATCAACCTTGAGATAATTCTACCGATTCCACTGGAATTTTTGCTAATACCGGTTTTCATAGTACTCTATGTCTGAAGAACAGGAATCAAAAGGCCCTACTCCGCTATCGGAAGAGGTACAAAAAAAATTTTTGGAGGAACGGAAGGTGTTTCTCTGGACCGACGTAAACGAAAAGTCCGCCAAGGAGGTCACCGAAAGGCTGCTTTATTTAGAGTGGTGTAAGCCAGGTGAGGAAATCACTTTCTACCTAAACACCCCCGGGGGAAGCATCACTGCGGGCATGGCGATCTTTGATACCATGAAACTGATCACCTCACCGGTAACGGTGGTGGTTACGGCGCTCGCGGCAAGTATGGGGTCTATTTTACTCTGCGGAGCACCCAAAGGGAAGCGTCTGCTTTACCCACATGCCCGCTTACTTATCCACCAACCATTGATCCACGGCCGTTTTCAAGGCCCCGCTGTGGATATCAATATCCAAGCGCTGGAAATGGAGCGCACCCGAGAAGAGTTGAATAAAATCCTGGCCGAAGCCTCTGGCCAAAGCCTGGAAAAGATCACCGAGGATACGGATAGAGATTTTTATATGAATGCTGCAGAAGCCATTGAATACGGCCTGGCTGACGCAGTGGTCGAGGGACTTTAATACCCTAAAATCAATTCTTCTGATTCCAACTCCATGCCATTTACCAGAATGATTACTTTTTCAACATCAATTCTGAAACACTGAACGAGAGATAGGTATCCCAAGATCAGAATCGCACCATTTAGTTTCATCCTCCCTGAAAAATAAATTTACCAAGCCGTATTCCGGCCCAAACTGCGAGTAAGCAGACAAACAGCGAAAGCGTTATATTGGCAAACGCCGCTCCGATTTGCCCGGCCTCAAGTTGCTTGACGGTTTGCATCCCGAAGGTCGAAAAAGTCGTAAAGCCCCCACAAAATCCCAAGACAACAAATGCGCGACTGTTTTGCGACCATTGTGAAGTGACCAACTCGTGTCCAATCACCAGCCCGATTATTAAACATCCAGCAACATTGGCCAGCAAGGTGGCCCACGGAAACTCACTTTTTATTCCAGAACCCAACAGGGCCCTCAAAATGGATCCCAAAGCTCCACCGAAACCAATCCAAAATAAGGCAGTCCAGCTCATAACCATTAATTCGGATTCGTAATTCGATTTAGCGTCTCGTGGTACGTCAGTATCCCATTGGCAATTGCTTCGGCGAGTTGGATTCGCTGACTGATCGTTTTGATACGGCGTGCCTCTTCATAATTACTAAAAAATCCACCCTCAACCAAAATGCCCGGGCATTGCAGATCGATCATCATAGAAAAGCGCGCCCTTTTAAGTCCGCGATCGACCCAACCCATAGTTTTGATTAACTGACGCTGCACATAGAATCCAACCAGCGTACTCCAAGCATCATGGGCATTTGGAGGAAACAGTTTCTTGTCTTCGTCGATCAACCGGCTACGCGCAGTCGAAGGCTGGTTTCGAGGGGTAAAAGTGTAAGTTTCGATCCCTTTGACTGATCTTGATTGGACGGAATTAAAATGAAGACATACAAAAAGATCGGCTTTAACTTTATTGGCAAAAAAAGCTCGGTTTTGATTCTCGACCGTACGGTCAGATTCACGGGTCAGAAAGACCCGGTAACCACGCCGCTCCAACAATGTCTTCAGTCGAAAAGCAAGGTCCAAGGTGAAATCTTTCTCAAGCATCCCGAGGCTTTTGTTAATACACCCCGGGTTTTTACCCCCGTGCCCCGGATCTATAACAATCGTTCTCAGTTTCCTATTTCCGGTAAACACTTGAGGCGTCAACAAAGGCTTTACGGTTTTATGGTAGTCCTGAGTTGATAAATATAACTGGCCGCTATGCAAAGCAACTGCGTATCCGAGATAGATCTTGTAATTGTTCAACAGCAAGAGCCGGCTATCCTTTTTGAATCGAACCCTCGTCCAGCGACTGTAGAGAACTCCTTCCTGGTTGTCCTTGGAAAGCTGATACTTCATGTCCAATTGGCCCGCCACTTTTTCCAGACGGATGTAGGGCTTCTTGAACAAAGTAGCATCCGGTCGAGGTAGCGATGGATCAGCCCTCAGCAACGAGAATGCCGAAAGAAATAAAGCCAATTGAATTGCCGAAAGCAGAAAAATGAACGGACGCGCAGTTGTATCCATTGAATCAGGCTACAACAACCGGAGTTTAACCCTCCTTGTCTTCGCTGTGGACCATGTTAAATTTGAAGACACGATCCTTTTCCGGCAGAGGCGAAATCATTGTGCTAATAATACGGCCCGACAATTTCGGCTCAATATCCTTGTGGCCAATGTGTTGGAGTTCCTCAATGGCCCGATTGATTGTTTCAAACCCAAGGTCTTTGTGTTCGTTTTCACGGCCTCTGAACATCAGGGAAAGCTTCACTTTGTTGCCCTTACCTAGAAATTCTTCGGCATGTTTGATTTTAAACATGAAGTCATGTTCCTCGATGCGTACGCGAAACTTCACTTCTTTGACTTTACCGGATACGGCCTTCTTTTGCTTGGACTCTTTTTCCTTTTTTGCTTGCTCGTACATGTATTTCCCAAAATCGAGAATACGGCAAACGGGCGGTCGGGCACTTGAAGATATTTCGACCAAATCCAGGCCAAGTTTCTTGGCAATCTCTAACGCCTTCGCAGGCGGCATAATGCCGATCTGTTTTGAATTGGGGCCAATGACCCGAATCTCACGGGCACGGATTCTGTCATTTTTCCGAATACGCGGAACGTATTTCCTTCTGGGACGGGAGCCTCTTTTTGGCATTAAGCGATAGCCTTGGTTAAATTAAGCAAGAATCCGGTATCAATTCGGGGGCGATTTATAAAAAGTAGCATAACAATCCCACCAGCCATCAGCTGTTTAGTGTGGGCCTTTTGTCAAACTTTGATACCATGTTGTTTTCCGTTGTTTCAGTCACCAATTGGAAAAGTACATTGAATTCAAGCAGGAATAATACGGTTTGCAAGCGCATTCACTTTAGCTCAAAAACTGAAACTTTCCCCGCAGGAACAGCTGGATTTGGCATTGGGATTTTCGAATTTAAATCCTCCAGCTACTAAAGCCTTGGAATAGTCGAGTGTAGTCCCACGCAAATAAAGGGCGCTTTTTGAATCCACAATTACCTGGGCTCCGGAGGTTTCGACCAGAATGTCTCCTCGTTTCAATTTATTGACAAATTTCAATTTGTAACTGAGCCCGTTGCAGCCACCTCCGGAAATTTTTACCCGCAGAACACTGTTTTCTGCTTCCTTGTCTAAAAGGGTATTAATTTTTTCAGCCGCCGGGTCGGTGACATGAATCAATCGGTCATTTCCAAATCGGACGCCTTCTGGGAGGGTTTCAATCATACAACAGCACCAATGTACGCATTTCTGACCAGAATCAAGTGGATTTCAGGACTTTATCCGAGCCTGACAAAAACTCAAATAACTGCCAAGCAACCTCAACGGAACGCGAGAAACTGGTGCAACGAGCTTTTCCGGTACCGGCAATAGAGAACCCGGTACCATGACCCGGACTCGTGCGGATAAAGGGCAATCCGAGCCCGACGTTGACGGCCTCATCAAATTCGAGCGTCTTAACAGGAATCAATCCCTGGTCATGATAGAGGGCAACAACGACGTCGAATTTACCTCTCCTGGCACCCCAAAATAGTGAATCTGCTGGGAGCGCGCTTGAAACGCCGGGAAATTTGTTACGCAAGTCATCAAGAAGCGGATCAATCCATTCAAGCTCGTCCTGTCCAAGCAGGCCATTTTCACCAGCATGAGGGTTCAATCCGCAGACGGCTATACGAGGAGAATTTGCACCACTGGCCCGAGCCAGGAAATCAGCCTGAGAAACGGCTCGAATCAGTTTTACCGGGCTCAAATCTTCAAAGACACCATGCAGAGGCACATGCCAAGTAGCCAATACGACCTTCAGCTGTTTGCCGGCAAACCCCATAACAGGTACACCGCTCCACTGCTCGGCAAAAAATTCGGTCTGGCCAGGGTGGTTGAATCCATTTTCCCGCAAAAGCTCTTTGCTTACGGGTCCAGTAACTACTCCGCAATATTTTCCATCCAAGCAACCTTGTGCTGCCTTCATCATAGCATCGATAGCAATCAGGCTGCCACAGCGTTCAGGTTTCCCGGGAATGGCACGATAGTTGGAAAGCCCGAGGCTCTGCCCCCCGTAGCCCAAAGACCGAAGTTCGCCCATCCAGTTCTCGGGCCCCAAAAAAACATAGGAGTTTTTTTCCCCGCGGTTTGCCTTAGCCCAATCTATAATTACCTCAGGGCCGACTCCAGCAGGATCGCCACAGGTGACCGCTAATGGTAAATCACTGCGATAAGTCCTTTTTTCTGACCGACCTTGGCTCACTTGAATAACTCCATTTGTGGGTTTCCCAATAAATCGTAATTTTTAAGGATACGAAGAACCTGCAATATTTCTGACTTCTGGTAGTTCCGGTTTATTTCAATCTTCGCCAAAATGTCCAGCAACATTGAACGAAAGGATATGATACCATCGACCCCTTTTTCTTGCAGTAGCTGCATGCTTTGCTCCCGATAGGGATTCTCAGTTGGCAATCCGGGAAGAACCAGGATTTTGAGCAAATCGCTATCTTTACCCTCATCTCCTTCGGCAGAACCTTTCGTGTCGTCGAAAAACAAGTCGCTCACTTTTTTAACCACTGTCTTCTCCAAAAACCTGAAAATCTCCGGACTGCTTTTCAGCATGGAAGGCGTAAACCGAAGAGTATGCCATCCTTTGACAACTACAACGGCCTTGTGGATATAGGCCAGTTCGCTTGAAAAGAGCATGAAGTCAGGCTTTCGGGAATTGGGCTGATAAGACGGGTTATACACGAGCAAGTCGACTTCCTCATCCGTGGTCTTCTTGCGGGATTGCACCTGGTATTTACGCAACTGGCGAACCAGGTAGCCATTCTGCTCGAAATACTCACGTACAATGCTCTCATCTATAGAGGACATACAAAAATCCTAATTTCAATTATCCCAACAAGGCCAACACAAAAACGAACACGCTCTGTATGGGGAATCCCCCTACTCAACGGCCCCAAATCCAAGAAGAATCTCGCGAATTAATTTGTCTTCCACTTCGGGAATAGTATAAGCCTGACCCAGCTTCTGCAAACCTACAAAACGCAACGTGCCGCGCGTCACTTTTTTATCGCGTCGCATGGCATTAACAAGATCGGGAATTGGGATTGGTTGGCGCAACAAATCGGGCAACGCATAACGTCGGACCATCCCGCGAACCCGGACCACATCCTGTTCTTGAATATTCCCCAGCCGCTCGGACAGATCGGCCGCCATTACAAGCCCGAGCCCGATAGCTTCGCCATGCAGGTATTCACCATAGCCGGCCGCATTCTCAATGGCATGCCCAAAAGTATGCCCCAAGTTTAACAGCGCCCTACCGTCGGATGCAACTTGTTCTCTCTCATCAGCCCCCACTACAGTTGCCTTTATTTCGCAATTGCGCCGGATAATTCCAGGTAACTCAGGATGTCCAGGATGCAATTGATCCAGTTGCTCAAGCATTTCGAATAGCGGTAAGTCGTAAAGCAACCCGTGTTTGATGACTTCCGCCATGCCGGAATTAAAATCTCTTTCAGGTAACGTAGTTAAAAACCGGGTACTCGAAAACACGGCACGAGGTTGAAAGAAGCCACCCACGAGGTTTTTACCCGCGGCGATGTTGATTCCCGTTTTTCCACCAACGGAACTATCCACCATGGATAACAACGTTGTAGGAACTTGGTAATAATCGATTCCGCGAAGATAACTCGCGGCGGCAAAACCACCCAAATCTCCTGCAACGCCACCTCCTACAACAAAAAGGCAGCAACTTCGGTCAATTGCATTTTCAGCCAGAAAGTCGTACACGGAAGATAATTGGGCAAGACTCTTTGAAGTTTCTCCCGCGGGTAATATAAAGACAGGCCCCAGATCCTGTAGATAAGCCATAAACGAAGGTTGCCTGGAAGAAAACCCGGCATCGACCACGAACGCGCAACGACGATTTTCGGACAGCAAATCAGACGTAGTTTGTAATATTCCTTCCTCGACATTTTCCCCAATCCAGATCGGGTAACTCCGGTCGCCAAGCTCGACCTCAACGCTTGCTTCGAACCAGCTCATTCGGCCACCTTTTGTTGCAATCCAAACACTGCGGAAATGTAATTCTCCACTGTGAAAGGCTGGAGATCGTCGGGCTGCTCGCCAAATCCCACAAAATAAATAGGGATACCTAACTCACGGTAAATTCCAACTAATGCCCCGCCACGGC
>CEUS01057919.1_pt1 | contig 15749 bp, 11 predicted proteins | sample 427031 | NCBI WGS metagenome assembly CEUS01 (sample SAMEA2622837, study PRJEB7988) | marine metagenome | biome: marine biome (ENVO:00000447); feature: marine epipelagic mixed layer (ENVO:xxxxxxxxx); material: "saline water (ENVO:00002010), including plankton (ENVO:xxxxxxxx)" | depth 140 m | reverse complement strand
CCACGGTCACTGCGTCCACGGTCACTGCGTCCACGGTCACTGCGTCCTGTCGACGATCGCCGAGAACCCGAACTTCCTTCTTCGTCGGTGCGCTGGATCGCATATCGGGTCGCAAGTTCCATACGGGTTAGTTTGCCGTCTCCATTTCGGTCGTGTTGTTCCCAACCGGAACGCCAACGCACCCTGCGAATCTCATCCTGATCCAAAACGCCATCTTGATTTCGATCGTAACGCGAAAGCGTATTTTCTGCTTCGGTAATATCTTCCGGAGTCTTTTCAACACTAAATTTTTCCTGCTCTGGCCCAAACCCCAACGGGGGCTCATTCAGCTCATCAATACCAAACCCGGGCACTAATGGCTCAACTGCAGACGAGGACGCACTCGACCGTTCTTCGCGTCCGCCCCCACGTATGTCGCGTGCCAATCGTTCGATGGAAATTGGTCGTCCAGCCGGAGGCAGATTGGGAATACGGTCGCGCATGCGATCCAGAATGAACCGTGCTGGCCCTTCCTGTTCGCTGGCATCCAATGTTCCATCACCATTGCGGTCTAACCGCCGGAGAAAGCTGCTGGGATCAAATCCACCGCGACCACCGCGTTCACGCCCACCACGACTGCCACCCCAGCCACCGCGATCTCGTCCACCCCAGCCACCGCGATCTCGTCCACCCCAGCCACGACTACTTCGTTCACCCCGGCCGCGATCGCTCCGTTCACCTCGGCCACGATCGCTGCCGCGACGCTGCGCAGAAGCCACGGGGGAAAGCAATTGAATCACAACCAGAAGAAGCAACGTAATCGACCATGGCATCACTCGGGTGGCAGACATCGATCGTTCCTCTTAATGCAGAAACCGCGGTAGTTCTGACGACTGTGTTGAAACGTTCATAACGAGTTTGCGCGTACTCCTTCATTGTCCCAGGAATTCCAGCTTTGTACCAGCTCCTTATCGCAATTCTGTCAACATATCAGGTGATCAAACACCTGACTTCGGCACACTTATCGCTATTTTCGTCACATCAATCCCCCGATTGCCTCGTAGTACTGCCCAACAGCAAAAGCTGGGCAGCGGTTTTGCCGTCATCCCGGACTGGCTTCAGGTCCAGTTGAGAATCTGACACCCGCTGGCGCGCATTGCTCTTAAAGTCTGGCAGTAACACTGTTTCTGCAGTACCAAAAACTGTGAGCAGACGGCGTTTAAATAGTAGAACGGCCAGTGGCTTTATTGACCGATTGATTAACCAGCAACACGAGACGGAGCCTACCGCAACAAGCGTTTGGCGTAGCAGAAGGAAAGCAAGAAAGCTGCCGGTCCACCCAGATGAGCTAGTCGCCCGGGCTTCCGTCTCATGCCGTGAAGGTTGCAGCCACAGGAAGGCGGCCTTATTGGCTAGCCCGGCATGCGTCAGTCCCTTGCAATGCTCCGGCCATCGCACTCCAGGAATGTTCGAATGGCAGTAGTAATAATGCCTCCTGCTCGTTGTTCTTCTGCGAGTGCCAGAAGACCTGCGGCGACAATGCCAGGCATGGCTGGCGCCGTACCTGGTGCGCAGTAGCCATTGCCTGGAGCGTGCCTCTACTATCCATCACGAGCGCCCATTTGGACTTGAACCACGATGCGCCTGGTGTTTCGCAAAACGACAACCTCAACCCTGGAGCCAACTGGAGTCAATTTCACTTGATTGATCAAGTGATTGTCGTCTTCAATTTTCACGCCATCAAACTGAAGAATCACATCATCTGGCGTAAGCTTGGCATTCGCAGCCGCCGAATTCTCTGTCACTAATTTGATCCGCGCACCACCTGGGCTCAACAAACCTAACTCACGAGCGGCATCCGCGTCATAGCTACTATCCAGATGGACACCTAAAAAAGCGCGTGTGACGCTGCCATGGTCAATCAGCTGCTCGGCGACTTCGTTCGCCAAACGAATTGGAATGGCGAAACCAATTCCCTCGCTTCCGCCACTACTACTTGCAATCGCGGTGTTGATTCCAATGACTTCACCACGCAAATTCAATAACGGGCCGCCGCTGTTACCGGGGTTGATTGCGGCATCCGTTTGCACGAAGTCTTGCAGCTCGACTTCAGACCCTAATGTTAGATCGCGGCGGTTTTTTGCACTGATAATTCCGAAGGTCACTGAGTGATTCAAACCAAACGGGCTACCGAATGCCAGTACAAAGTCACCAATTTCCGCAGCCCGACTGTCCCCCAGCTGTGCTGGCACCAAACGCGCTGCAGCAACTCTCATTACGGCAATGTCGGTGATCTCATCCTTTTCAATCCTCGTTGGCTGAAGCCGCCTGCCATCGGCCAAAGCGACAACAATGTCAGACCTGGCTGAGTTTCGAATCACATGCCAATTTGTCAGCACATAAAAAGAGTTCCTTCTCTTAATGATGACTCCTGATCCAGCCTCTGCAACATCCCGGTCCAGTCCTGTCCTGTCGGCTGGCTTCCGACTCTCAACGTGGACCACGGACGGTCTCACATATTGAATTACTTTCTTGAGCAAACTGCCCTGACGGCGAATTGTCGCAACTTCTGCTTGGATTTCGCTGTAGAGACGCTCTCGGTCGTCCTGACCAACGAGCGCAGCTGGTTGCTGGGCGAAGCCCCGCAGTCCCAGTACCGCCAGCACAAATGCGATCAACGTTGCGCGGAGTACCTTATCAACCCGGCACTTTGCACTTCGTCGCATGGTAAGTTCCTGCAAGCCATCGGCTGGAGCAGAGTCAATCGCGCGAGTGGCAACGAAATTCTGGCACGTTACATGGCTGCAGTGGGACGCGACCACACAGAACCACGCACAAGCTGCGCGACCTGCAAGTGGGCTCTGAATCCGGCCGAAGAAATTGCACCCGTCGTCGCGCAGTAAGTGAAAACGCAAATCAAGTCGCGTCCATCTCCAGATCGCTAATCATGACTTCGCCTTCGGCTGAGGCAGGGTCAAGCAACCTCCCCCAATCCGAACTGTCGCCAAGATCTCCTCCCGACTTCTCAATCTCTTGCTGACATTCAATGCACAAAATCGCATAAGGCAGTGCTTGCATTCGAGCCAACGGAATTGGCTTCTCACAACCTTGGCAAAGGCCATAGCGACCTTCGCGCATTTGTTCCAGTGCATTCTCGATTTGGGCCAATTCGCGACTCTCTACCTCAGCCAGTTGAGAGTTAATTTCGTCGTGCGCGTTATCTAACGCGGCGTCAAGAACATCACCTCGCGATTGATCGCGTAGCGCCTGCAAGGAACTCAAGTCGCCTGCCAACGCCTTACGAAGGGCGTCTCGGCGGCGGATCAATATCTGTCCCAAGCCCTGAATTGCTTCTTTTCGTGACATATTAGCCTCTACCTTCACGATTCAACGTTAACGCACGTCACACATAAACGGATGCAAAACCGCCGGTCATTGCCACTTCACTCCACAACAACCGTGATACAGCGGCAAAAAACTATAGTGCGCATTACGGCGCAAGGCGGACGAAATAGAACCGCACACGAAGGCTCGTATCTCGACCCAAGCAACGTGACGTAACGCCTTCCCCCCCTAGTTACTTGCAAATCCAACAAGGATCTTCTGGGACTGCGCCCGGCAGATATAAAGCGAGCATTCGACCGTAGAGATACGAGGTTCACCCGCCCGTGCTTGTCGTAGCTCTACTGCAATCACACCCCCTGGAACAATCGTCCTCACTGGTTGTCTTTCGATAATCGACACATCCGGCACAGAGATACAACCGTTTTTGTGACATTTCGCCATGTTTCATCGCACGGTGAGCACGAACAGGGGTCAAAGTCACCAACCAATCCCCTGACTTGCGAAATTTGACTGGCTTCCCATCGCGACGTAGAGATGTCAGACAGGGTGAATCTGTCAAGCCATATGGACCAGACACTGATTTGTACAACTCTCCGTGAATCAAAGCCCCTACAGCTAGATCTAACACAAGCGGATTTGCAGCGTTCTTGTGACTCATTGACCGAGTGCTTTCCATGCCTGATTACGTTGATGCCCAGCAAGCTCTACAGCGAACCGCCGCGGGCCCACAGTCTCGTACTGGCGCCACCACCGAAGGAACGACCACCAAGGGGGTTTCATTAGCTCCGCCCGGTAGCACAAACCTGTTTGCGGACGATGGTGACAGCAAGCATTTGGCCACAGATGAATCACTCGTGAACTCCGATCCACATTTCCAGCTAACGACGATGGCAGCTTACTTGACGAGCCTGCAAAATGGTCCCCCTGCGGTCTCGAAAACAAACCGGGAAAGTACCGTTTCCAGTAGACGCGGTGCCCCCGATTCTTGTTTTCCATCGGATCCGGAGGCAACACCATCAGAAATTGGATTGAAGCCTCACTCGCAACACGCAAAGCAACATTCACGCGAACTCCGCTTCACAACCGCGCGCGGTCGCGAGAATACGAACCAGGCTTCCCTCGCCCCACTGAGAAGTTTGGCAAACGAAATCGCCAGAAACGCTATCCTCACGTCGTCGCGTCGAAGGCGTGTAATGCGGAAATTGGTGTGTTTTGCGGCAGGCTTGCTTGTGATTTACACCACGTACCGCGTGTACAGCACATCGAAACCAGGTGTTTGGCCCATTTCTTGGCCGCTGGTATGGTCAGTTTTGGGTGAAACAGGTTAGTTTGGAGAGCTGTGCTGTTGGCAGCGTTCACTCTTCGCTATGTTGTCATTCCCACCGACTGTCTGACTTTATTGACGCTGCCCGATCAGACATTTCCCTCGGCCAACCCGAGGCGCTGGAACAGAGCTAAAATGCAACCGCGTGGCCATCTGCAAAGAAATCCAGCCACGGCACGCGACCACCATTCCCAGCCGATTGGCTTTTCCTCTTTGCATCAGAAATACCTATATGACACACCATCAGGTCGTCTTGATTCCCGGTGATGGAATTGGCCCCGAGGTTGCAGAGTCAGTCGTCCGTATTCTGGAAGCCGCGGAGGCACCAGTCAGTTTCACTCCATTCACAGCTGGACTGACCGCACTTGAAAACGGTCAGGACGCATTACCTGCCGACACCCTGGAAGCGATCCAACATTTTGGCGTCGCACTAAAAGGTCCGTGTACCACACCAGTCGGCAAAGGCTTCCAGTCCGTCAATGTTCAGTTGCGCAAACAACTATGCCTGTACGCCGCGGTTCGTCCGGTGCGAAATTTGGCCGGTGTCTCCAGCCGCTTTGAGGACGTCGACTTGATCGTAATTCGAGAAAACACTGAAGGACTTTACAGCGGGGTAGAAAATCAGGTAACTGACGATGCTGTGATGAGCATGAAAGTGGCAACTGAATCAGCTTGCACACGTATCGCTCAATGGGCCTTCCGCTTCGCGACAAAACGTAGACGCGAAAAAATCACCGTCTTCCACAAAGCTAACATCATGAAAATGACGGACGGCTTGTTCCTCCAATGTGCGAGACACGTCCACGAACACGACTACCCGAACATCCAATATGAAGAAGCGATCATCGATGCCGGCTGCATGAAACTCGTTCAGGACCCCACACAATTCGACATCCTCTTGCTGGAAAATCTCTATGGTGATGTCGTAAGTGACCTCTGCGCAGGCCTGGTAGGTGGCCTGGGTGTAGTGCCTGGAGCTAATTTCGGAGACGACCAGGCCGTTTTCGAGGCAGTACATGGATCCGCTCCCGACATCGCTGGCCAAGGTATTGCAAACCCTCTCGCACTGTTAATGTCGGCCGTGATGATGCTAAATTATCTCAACGATACACGTGGCGACGACGCCTGCAAAACCGCGGCGACCCGACTCAAGCATGCATACAACCAGGCACTTTTCGAACAACAAACGACCCGTGACCTGGGAGGCTCGCTCAATACGCAAGAATTCACCGAGGCGGTTATCCAACGGATAACGGCAACCTAACCTCAGTCAAACATCAGCTCATCACAGCTTAAAGCAAGATGTCGTTAACAACCTGGCCAGCGACATCTGTGAGACGGTAGTCACGGCCACGGAAGCGGTAGACCAGTCGTTCATGGTCGATCCCTAGACAAGCCAAGATCGTCGCTTGTAGATCGTGCACATGGACCGGATTCTCAACAATGTTGTACGAAAACTCGTCGGTTTTTCCATAAACGAACCCTGGCCGGATTCCTCCACCTGCTAACCAGGCGGAAAAGCACCGTGGATGATGATCACGACCATAGTTTTCAGCAGTCAATTCACCTTGGCAATAAGCAGTCCGGCCAAACTCACCTGCCCAAACGACCAAAGTGTCCTCTAACAATCCACGCTGCTTCAAATCCAGCACTAGTGCCGCCGATGCCTGGTCTGTTTCTCGACATTTGCCTTGGATTCGAGTTGGGAGATTGAGATGGTGATCCCAACCCCGGTGAAATAGTTGAACAAAACGCACACCACGCTCAATCAGACGGCGCGCCAAGAGACAATTTGCCGCATAAGTCCCAGGGGTCCGCGCAGCTTCTCCATAAAGCGCAAGTGTAGAGCGTGACTCTGCTGAAAGGTCTGTCAATTCGGGCACAGAAGTTTGCATCCGGTACGCCAACTCCGCCTGTTCGATACGCGACTGGATTGCGGGGTCAGCATACCGTTCAAACTGCAAACGATTTAACTGCGTCTGCGCATCAAGCAGACGTCGGCGCATTTGTGGGTCAATGCCGGCTGGATTCGAAAGATACAATAACGGCTCACGACCACCGCGAAACTTCACGCCTTGATGGCGGCTGGGAAGAAACCCCGCACTCCACAGTCTGCCGAACAGTGGTTGATCACCAGGACTGCCTCCCGAGATCATGACAACAAAATGCGGCAAGTTCTCGTTTTCAGCTCCCAAGCCATATCCCAACCACGCTCCAATACTGGGACGTCCAGCCTGCTGACTTCCCGTCTGCATAAAAGTGATTGCCGGGTCGTGGTTGATGGCATCTGTGTGAAGTGACCGTACCAGGCAAATCTCATCACAAATCTGTGCCGTCTTGGGCACTAGTTCACTAAGGTTCATTCCAGACGAACCATGGCGAGCAAATCGAAACATCGACGAGACAATCGGCCTGGAACGCTGATTCGAAGTCATACTCGTCAACCGCTGTCCCATGCGGACGGAAGCCGGCAAATCTTGACCATGCTCGCGCCGGAGCCGAGGCTTGGGGTCAAATAGATCCAGCTGCGATGGCGCACCCGACTGCAGCAGAAAAATGACCCTCTTCGCCCGCGCCAAAGAAGGACGCCCTCGCAACGAACTCGCAGCTCCAGCCTGCTGAGATTGCCCCTGCAGTAATGTCGTCCAGGCTGCAGCGCCAATGCCGCCTGCCGCATGCTGAAGAAAGCCCCGTCTGGGCAACGAACGCGTTTCAGACGATCGTACGGCCACACCAATTTGCATCGCAGGACTCCATGCCGAGATATGCCCGTCGCTATTCTAACCCCCGCCAAGCGTGCGCACTGGATCCTGGTCAAGAGTCAACCAGACAGAGGCTCCCTGGCCACAACGACCTCTACAGGTAGCCTATCGACCAAAACCAGAAGCAGCTTTCGTGGTAAACGTCGAGCAAGTGGCAAATACGAGTCCGAAGCGAATCACAGTACCGGGCCGACCACCCAGGGCACAAACTCCTCGTCACCGATCCCGTGTTGCTCACTCTTGGGCTGCTCACCACTCGCAACAGCCAGGATTTTGTCGTAAATCTCTGCACCGACTTGCTCCACAGTTCGTCCCGCCAATACAGTTCCAGCGTCGATATCCATATCGTCGCGCATGCGTTCAAACATCGGCGAATTACTAGCAACCTTGATCGAGGGAGTCGGCTTGCATCCGAAACAACTGCCGCGGCCAGTGGTAAACACACAAACATTGGCACCCCCGGCGACCATCCCCGTTACGCTAGGAGGGTCGAACCCGGGCGTATCCATCACTACGAATCCCTTTGAAGTAACCGGCTCGGCATAGTGGTAAACTTCTTCCAAGGCAGAAGAACCAGCTTTAGCAACTGCGCCAAGCGATTTCTCCGCGATTGTCGTCAACCCACCTTCCTTATTTCCCACTGACGGATTGTTATCAAGTTCAGCCCCGAACGTTTTTGCATACCACTTCCACCACTCAATGCGCTCAAGCAACTTCTCCGCAACCTCCGGTGTTCGAGCACGACGAGTGAGCAAGTGTTCCGCGCCGTAAATCTCAGATGTTTCCGCCAAGATCGTAGTTCCACCACTGGCCACGATCATATCAGAGGCGCAACCCAGAGCAGCATTCGCTGTGATCCCCGAATTCCCGTCTGAGCCTCCACACTCCGTTGCCAAGATGATTTCGCTGGCCGAAATTGGCTCGCGTTGAGCGTCGTTAGCCTGAGGCAATAGTTCCGCAACCTTTTCGATAGCAGCCTCAGCGGTGCGTACTGTTCCGCCCATGTCTTGCATCGAAAACACTGGAGGTCTTTCTACCGATGATCCAGTTCCTTCGATTTGGATCAGCCGTTGGTCTTCCATCAAATAGCCCATCGCACCCTGCTCACAACCTAATCCAATCAACAGGTACGCGCCGATATTCGGGTGACGGGCAATTCCTCCCATTACGCGATTTAGGTACTGGTGATTCAAGCCACCAAATTGCATGCCGCACCCAGTGTTGTGTTTAAAGGCAACAACACCGTCAACATTTGGAAATTCCTTCAAAGCAGCTGAGTCAAACCGTTCCGCAACGTATTTACTTACCGATGCCGAACAATTCACGGTCGAAATGACTGCCAGGTAGTTACGTGTTCCGGCCTTTCCATCAGCCCGGCGGTACCCCTGAAACGTTCTTCCAGTGAGCGGATCGGGCGTCGGAGGAATCTCCGTCGCACTCGCGTATTCTGTCTCAAATTCTCCGAGTCCCAGGTTGTGGGAATGCACATGCCCACCCGAATGAACTTCATGAGTCATGAACCCAATAATCTGGCCATATTTACGAACGGGTTCACCACTAGCAATATCAGTCAGGGCAATCTTGTGACCCAAACGCACCTCTTCGGTAACAGTAAAGGAGCGATCGTCAACAGAAATAACCTCGCCACCCTCGAGATTGCGAGCCGCGACACAAACGTTGTCTTGCGGATGAAGTTGAACTACGTCGGTAATGGCATACGAAGACATACAAACAACTCACTGATTTCGGTAACGGATCAGTCAACCCGGTATGGCTCGAACTTCGTCGGTGTATCGGGTCATCACGAAGTCACTACAATGGACTACGACAGGCAACCAATCAAGGCAGGGTAACGCATCCGATGAAACGCCCGCGACTGATCGTGCACCGCCGGCGGTCAGCATGGCCTGAAATCCAGGATGGATTGGGTGCTGAACCGATACAACGTCGTGCCCTGCGCACACGCTTTACACTACGGGGCCTGTTGCTTTTGACCGCCGTTGCCGGTGTGCTGATGGCCTTTCTCGCGGATTACGTGAAAAAATCCGAACGGCAGCGGATCACTGTCACAGAGCTCAGGAAAATAGGGGCAAAAGTCAAATACAGTGACCCACCATCGTGGCCCTTTGTTGGACTTATCGAGCGAAAATTTGGAGTCGACTTTGTCGCAAATGCCACGTTCGTGTCATTCATTTATCGCAGCGTGTCTTTACGCGAACTGAACTTACTGAGCGACCTCCGGCAACTACAGGGCCTCGACCTTTTTCGCGCCCAGATAGACGACGATGGGCTCGCACAACTCGCACATCTTAGCGAACTCGCGTTTCTAGATCTTCGACACACGCAAATCACCGATGAAGGGTTGCAACATTTGCGCCATTTATACCGACTGGATACGCTTCATCTGGCCAGCTGCCAAATCACCGGCCCTGGGCTTACCAGCCTGCAACCACTCTCCAGCCTCGTCACTCTGGATCTCGCATTTACTTCAATCCAGGACGAACATCTGGCACCAATCGGCCGACTCAAAACTCTCGTCAACCTCAATCTCAACAACACCGGTTTGACAGAGAAGGCGCTGCGACACCTGCAACCTCTGCATGAACTCCGACAACTCAAGCTCTACGGTGCAAAAATCTCGCCCAAGGCATTGCGTAAGTTTTCAGAGAAACACCCGAATTGCAATATCAATAGTGACGTCAACCTGAACACAATACGCCCCCCATCATAGGGGCCGCGTTAAAGCCAGATTCTCAATTCATCGGATATACTAAGAAGTGCCGATAATGCTCTGCGGTATTCCATGCTTTGCGGTGTGCAGGGTTCGTCCGCAACTTACAGTAAACGCCCGACCTGACTGGGCACCACATGGGTTTGCAGCCTCACCAATCGTAGTTGAATCTATCGTAAGCTTGTCGCACCTCCACAACGCTGCCACACATCTATTAAAACGGTGAGCACCCATGGCGACTGACAGTACAGCGCCGCCCACAATGCCGGCAGATCAGTATGCAACCCTGATTGAACGTCAACTCGGATCTGCCCGACGACAGGTCAAAATCACGGACCTGTTAAGCCGCTGCATGCTGCTCGCAATCGGGATCCTTGCTTTTCTGTTCGGGACTAGCCTGGTGGACCACTGGCTTTTTGATCTTGGATCCTGGGGCCGGGCAGTGGCATTCGTCGTACTGCTCGCAGGCGTCACTGGTTATTTATTACGTTTCATCCTGCCGCTGGCAGTTCGCCGCATTAACCCGGTTTTCGCCGCCCGAGCAATCGAACAGAGCGAACCAAGATTGAAAAACAGTCTGATTAATTTCCTTACGTTTCGAACTGACACACGCGGCAATCAAAGCTCTGTACTTCTCGCGTTGCAGCATAAGGCTGCAACGGATTTGGCAACCGTTTCAATTGACGATGCGGTGGATCGCAGCGCAACACTGAAGATTGGATACGTGCTCGCCGCAGTGGTAACCCTATTCGGCGTCTACAAGATCCTGTCACCCAAAGATCCTTTCCAATCCATATCGCGAGTTGCAGCTCCCTGGAAAAGCATCGAGCGCCCTACGAGAGCTGACATTTTCATGGTCCAGGAACACCACCGAGCTACAGCCGATGGTCCCATCCTGTCGTCGGCACCTCCCGGAGAACGCGCCGCGTACCAGGGCCACTTCGTGACAATCAGTGCGGGAATTTCGGGGATTGGCAGTGACGACCAGGTCACACTTGAATATGCCAGTCTCGATGGACAGCTGGTCGACCAGACGCTGCCAATGGTATGGAATGCCAAGACCCAGCAGCGCGAAGCAACTCTGCCGCCGACAAACTCTGGCATCCAATTCAGTCTCCACTATTCGATTCGTGCGGGCGACGTAGTCAGCCCTCGGTATGTGCTGGAAGTCACTCCGACACCGGTGATCACTGTCGAAAGAGTGGATTACGAGTTTCCCGAGTACACTCGTTTACCCAAACAAACCATCGTCGGAAATCCTCATATTCAGGCCGTTGAGGGCACCCAAATTACGATCCATGGCCAAGCCAATCAGAAAATCAACTCGGCGGTCATTGAATTATTTTCGAGCGCCCCAGAATTTGCCGGCTCTCCGCGCGCAATGCGATGCGACCAGGATCAATGCGAGGGCAGCTTCCGCTTACCGGATAGTCGCAATGGTGACTTCCAAGTCAGCCAGTACGGTATCCGCTTCCGCAATCTCGACGGAGAACGCAATCAAGAAGTGATCCGCTATCGGGTTGAAGTGCTCCGCGACCTCGTTCCGGAAATCGAGATTCTGAACCCCAAATTACGTGAGATCGAATTACCGGAGGACGGTACACAAGAAATCGAAATTCGAGCCATCGATCCCGATTATGGCTTACGTCGGATTCGGCTACGTGCCACAGCTGGCAACGACTCAATACTGTCACACGATCTTCTCGACGACGCAGTTGGGCGCACTGGCCAAGTTGTCGAAACCTATCTGTTCGAACCCCGAAAATTGGGATTGCGAACTGGGAATCGGATCGCGTTATGGGCGCTCGCCGAAGACAATCGAGTCGACGCTAGAACCGCGACTCCTAAACCTAATTCTCGCACGACTCCCAGGTACTACATCGTTATTACTCCCCCCGCGCAAACCACCGACCTTCCTCCCGACACCCCCCCGCAATCCGACCCTGAATGCCCCGAGAACAATTCTGGTGATAAGTCCGAGAAGACAAACAGTTCAGGCGGCGGCCAAGGTGCCGGCAACGAATCGGATACTTCAGCGGCAAGCGAAACAGCTTCCGAAACACCACAACCCAGCGATACGGAACCGGAGGCAAACGATACGAAAACGAACGCCGGCGGGTCCAATGAGCCGTCGGACTCAGCCAACCAGGAGGGGGAAGACAACTCCGAGGAATCAAATGGCTCGGGTTCGGAGAAATCAGATGGGCAGCAAAAGGATCCCGAGACCTCCGCAGCTGACGAAGGCCATCCAAATGGGTCGGAGGAAAACCCATCGCCCGCTGATCCGACAAACTCAGAAGGTACTCCCACCGCTGGCCAAGAGGATCAGGAACCAATGGGAGATAATTCTTCCGACCCGCAACCCGCGTCACATGACGGAGAAGCTATAGAACGCATCCTGGACTACCTGCGCGAAGAAGCTGCTTCAAATACACAAACTGACGACTCCCAGACAGGGGAAAATTCACCACCGGAAGCTACGTCAGCGACAGACTCTCCAAACAGCGCAGAGGATCCGGCGAGTGGAGCCCCCCCCTCCCCACAGGATGGCCAACAGTCGCCAAATGGACCTGGAGCAGAAAACATAACGCAACCCCCGATGGGTTCAGACCCGTCGACAACGGCTTCCCCGTCTGCCGATGAGAAAAATCCCAGTGAGAATACAGACCCGTCACCGCAAACGACACCCGATTCGGGCGGGCAAAATAATGATCGCCCGGAAAACAACGATACCAATGCATCCAAGCAACCTCGGTCGAATCAGACCAAGCCAGGCGATACGTCACGTCCCAACAACGCTTCAGACGGTTCCCAACCGAAAACAAATCCAGCCGCGGAGCCGGCTGATCCAGCTACCTCGTCACAGGAAAATACCGCAGGGCCAAAACAACAGTCAAAAGACGGGACGCCTCGACCCGACAACACCTCAACCAATGCTTCCGAGTCTGGTCAGAAACCAGACTCTGGCAAGTCACCCCAATTAGATGAACCATCACCGACCGGCGAACAGACACCGAAGAAAGACGGGGCCTCAGACCTGACCAACTCTACAGAAAACAATCAGGACCGTGAGGGCAGGGGGGCTGATGATGCAGGCGACCCATCTTCGCCAGAGCAAACCAGTAACGACCCGGCTGCTTCAGCCAATCAAACAACTCCCGAACCAGAACAAGGAAAGCAAACGCAAGACAATGGGGCCGCTACTGACGGACGCGCAAGCCAAGCAGCGGCAAATCCACGGGGCGGCGGAATTCCTTCTGAGTCTGCAGACACAAGTCAAAGCGACACAACTGATGTCCGCGATGGCGATACACCGGACCTGGAACACGCACAAAAAGCCACTGACCTGGTTCTTGAGAAACTAGCGGACCAGGAAAGCAATCCTGACCCCAAATTACTCAAAAAACTCAATTGGGATGCGAAAGATGTCGCAGAATTCGTACGCCGCTGGAAAAAGCTGAAAAATAACGCCGTGACTCCCAGTGGCAAGCATGAATTGCAGCAGGCATTGCGCAGTCTCGGGTTGAAACCACAAGGAACACGCGTCAGTCAACAGGCTATACGCAAAGGCAGAATCAACAACCTGAATGATGCGGGAACCCGCTTCGCGCCTCCGCCTGGATTGCGGAAAAAATTCAACGCTTACAAGCGTAGTGTATCTCGAACCCCCAGCGAGTCTCCGTGAGCGAAATTCCCCGGTACCTCACCGCCTTTGACCCTAAACGCCTACCGCATCACTTCACAGACATCTTGATCATCGGAGCGGGGCTCGCAGGTCTACGCGCAGCCAATGCAGTCACCAGCAACCAAGAAGTGCTGGTGATTACAAAAGACGCCTTGCGGCAATCGAATAGCAACTATGCTCAAGGTGGCATCGCGGGCGTACTGGCCCCTGAAGATCGGTTTGAAGACCACGTAGCCGATACCGTGTTGGTTGGTGGTGAACTATGTCATCGCGACATTGTTGAGATGGTCGTCCGCGAGGCCCCTGACCAGATCCAGCAGCTCATGAACTGGGGAACCCGATTCGATAAAGAAAACGGTGAACTCGAATTAGGACGGGAGGGAGGCCATAGCCGCCATCGAGTCGTTCATGCATTAGGGGATGCAACGGGCAAGGAAGTCATGCGGGCCGTAATCTCCTGGACCCAAAGATTGTCAAATGTACGAGTTTGGGAGAACACTTTTACCGTCGATCTGCTGACCCATGACGGAATCTGCAGGGGTGCATTGGTATCTACGGGTCAAGGCATGGCACTGGTATGGGCCAAACAGATCATCCTCTGCACAGGTGGCGGAGGTCAGCTTTACCGTGAGTCTACCAATCCACCTGTCGCAACGGCTGACGGACACGCCTTGGCATTTCGAGCCGGGGGTGAATTGCGAGACCTCGAGTTCCTGCAATTCCATCCAACCGTGCTCTACATCGCCGGAACGAGCCGCAGCCTGATCACCGAAGCGATACGTGGAGAGGGGGGCTACCTGATCGATCGCAATGGCCTGAGATTCATGGAAGAGTACGACCCACGCCAGGAACTGGCGCCACGAGACGTCGTCTCGCAGGCTATCGTGAGTCAGATGCAACGGACACAACATCCCTGTGTCTACCTCGACCTGAGCCACCTGGACGCGCAATTCGTACGTTCCCGATTTCCAGGAATCGCCCACACCTGCGAGGAATTTGGAATCGATGTGACACAAGACCCTATTCCTGTTCGGCCCGGCGCCCACTATATGATCGGCGGTGTGATCGTCGATGACATGGGGCGCACTAGTGTCCCCGGTCTATGGGCTGCCGGTGAAGTCACCTCCAGCGGACTCCATGGAGCCAATCGCCTCGCTTCGAATAGCCTCCTGGAAGGCCTGGTTTACGGGGGCCGGGCCGGTGCCGGCGCAGCGGAAGCGGCCGCCGCTCAGTCCGATGACTACCGCGCCCCTTCGATCGACCATATGAAGTCGCTACAGCCAGTCGAAGCACTCGACCTGGCGGATATTCGCAACAGCCTGCAAAGCCTGATGTGGCGTTCAATGGGCGTCCGCAGGGAAGCCCACGGCCTGGCAGAAGCACGGCAAACGATCGAGCACTGGTGCCGCTACGTGCTTGTTCGGCAATTTGACACTCAAAGTGGCTGGGAGCTGCAAAATCTCCTCACTATTGCGCGACTTATGGTTGAAGCGGCCTCGTGCCGGCAGGAATCTCGAGGCGTGCATCTGCGTACCGATTTTCCAGCCGCCGACAACACCCATTGGAAACAACATGTATCATTTCGCCACACCACGACCCCGCTTCTGGAATCTTCGATTCCAGCCAGCCAACCTCGATCATGAGAAAATCGGGGCAACAGGGCTCGGGCGGTTTCCTGGAATGCCTGTGGGCCTGTAAGCACTGCACGGCTGGCCAGCACCAAACCGGCAACGAAGCGGCAGAAACACCTGTTATTTAGTACAGGTTAAACGTCTCCTTCCAGCGGATCGTGGTGCACGGGCTTCTACCCGGAATCCTTCCCTGCATTCCACACCTGCCCCAATCCAAAAAAACGCCCAAGACACCGCAAAAAATGCGGTTAGCCGGTTGAATTCTGGCTCTTTGGGTCATAAATTAGCGGAC
>CEUS01043844.1_pt1 | contig 15750 bp, 14 predicted proteins | sample 427031 | NCBI WGS metagenome assembly CEUS01 (sample SAMEA2622837, study PRJEB7988) | marine metagenome | biome: marine biome (ENVO:00000447); feature: marine epipelagic mixed layer (ENVO:xxxxxxxxx); material: "saline water (ENVO:00002010), including plankton (ENVO:xxxxxxxx)" | depth 140 m | reverse complement strand
ACCTGATAAAAAACAGAGGCATTTAGAAAACCTAGAAACTCGCATAGAATACAGACATACCCAAATAAACCAAGTGAATCAAATGCTACGTGCCTATACGCTACTTAAGCGAAACGTGCATTACGTTGTATCAGATGAAAATATATTTCTAGTGGACAGACTGACAGGCCGCCGACGTCCTGACAACAAATATCAATTCGGTCTTCAGGCAGCCCTAGAAGCTAAAGAAGGGCTGGGAATAACGCCAGACACTGACATTCTTGGGCAAATTTCGGTTAGAGGATTAATGCTTAAGTATAGTCACCTATCAGGAATAACAGGAACAGCACGGGATTCTGAAATCGAATTCCAACAAGCGTATGGACTAGAAACAGTATCGGTCTCCCCTACGTACAAAAACCGTAGGGTAGATCTACCGACAATGATATTTGATTCCAAAATCGACAAACTTAACGAAATAGTGATGCAAACCCAACAGTGCCAAAAGATTGGGATACCCGTACTAATAGGAACAATTACGGTGGAACAATCTGAAGAACTAGGTACTCTATTCACTGAAAATAACATAAATTACAAAAGGCTCGATGCAGTTAACAATGATAAAGAAGCCGAAATAGTTAAGACGGCTGGATCATACGGTTCAGTTACATTGGCAACAAATATGGCTGGTCGAGGTACAGACATCCTGATGGATCCAGACCTTAATAAAAGAATTGCTTCTAATTACGCAGCGATGGCTGTAGAACATTTATCAAAGGGCGCAGGATCAATAATATTTCATTACCGGAGTACAGAAGAAGCTCGCACTTTAGAATCTGAACTGTCTAAAATAAAAGATATTAAGTGGATTCGTGAAAACACAGGTGAAAACCTTCAAACGATTGTGACTAAAGGTAACTCACCCAAGCCAAGCAAAACTTGCAAAAATATAGATTGCAGATTTGGCTTATACGTAATAGGTTCTGAATTAAACGAATCAAGACGCGTTGACCTTCAACTCAGAGGGCGTACGGCCAGGCAAGGAAATTTAGGTTCGGCAAGATTTATAATATCTTATGAAGACCACCTATTGGCATTCAGTAACTCACGTAAGCCCCATTCCATAAAAAAAAGAGGCATACATTTACGCCATGATGAAGGCACCTTGCTTCAAGATTGGATAAAAAATATCCAATCCACTATTGAGTCAGAAAATGTAAAAAGCCGCAACATTACACATGAATTTGATTTTGTGATAGAAAAAAGAGATGCTTTCTTCAACCATCTACGCAAACAAACCCTGGAATCGCATTCGTTTTTCGAAAAATGTATGACCTCTGTGGAACAGCGATCAGAAAGCCTAACAAAACAGTATTTTCACTCGCCAAATATTAACGAGTACCCTACTCTTTTCGATGCATTTTCAGAGGAATTAGAAAGAGAATTCGAAATTGATGTAGAGAATCTTTGGGGACTAGGAATACCAAAGATGCAAGACAGCTTAATTACCCTATTGTCACATAAGTTAAATAAACTGAGAGATTACATAGGCCCAAAAGAATTTGACACAGTGTCTAAACAAATATTTATAAAAACTGTGGACGATCTTAGAATAAACCACAATTCCCTTATACGTGATGTGCTATTAAGTATTCAATTATGTGGATATGGACAAAAGAAAACTGTCACTGAATTCATTGGACACGTGATAACTGCTGAAAAACAGTTAGAAAATGAAATAGTAGAAGCATTCCTACCGAGGATTTTTCGAATACAACCAAAAACTCCTTGCAGGCAAATTTTTGAACCAACGATACTCAAAGATATCCATGAAATACTAGTATAGGTACCCAATGTATAGAAATAATAATACGGTCATCAACAAACTTAATAAGAAATCTGTGTGAAAATGTGACGAATGTTAGAAACGGGGTTATAGGAGGCAAAAATATGGGAACTAAATTTAAGAGAATCGGAATTCAAGCGATGTCTGGGACCATGGCTATGACGCTACCGGCTATAGCCGCTTGTAGCATAGGTCCAACCTACGAAGAATGGGCAGCTACAGATGGTGCAGCTGGCAGGATTAATTTGGATGCTGTTCAAGACGCTTTCAAAAGGTCTAAAAGTGCTTCCGATTTTGAGCGTGAGGTAAACGAAATTTATGAAGGTGATGGTCTGATACTAATATTGGCCAAAAACGATGAGAACGGACTTATTGTGGAAGGCTGGGAAGACCTTAATAACGACTCAAATGCGGATCCAGAAAACGATGATTTACTGTTTTCGATTACTGAAGGTCAAGATAACAATCATGGCATGAGAGGGTACGGAGCAAATGGATACTACAATAACGGATTTGGCGGTAGTGGGTTTCTTTTTGGATATTTAGTAGGATCAGCATTTGTTCCAAGGGGTTACTACTACCACACTCCCCCAACAGCAGCTCCCGGTCTAAAGCGCCAGCGCGATATGTATAGAAGGACTTCTCGTTATAGATCTCAAGTATCTACTAATAGTAAGTACTTCTCACGCCAAAAGTCTTTTGCGGGGTCCAAATATACTTCATCGGGCAAGAACGTCAGTAATGCTCGAGAGAAATACATGTCCACTCAAAAATCTACAGGTAATTTCAAATCAAGTAGTACGGGCGTGAGGAGTAGCTGGGGATCAACCAGTAGGAGTGCTTACGGATCACGAGGAAGTAGAGGTGGAGGATTCAGAGGTTATGGTGGTGGACAAAGAATAATAGGCGTTTCCTAATCACAACAGCATGATATCTGATTTAACACTACAAATAAGACTGCAGAACATGAAATCAGAGGATGCTTTCATCGTAACCTTACCGACCTCTATAGCCAATAATGCATCCGTAAAGGATATGCTTAATAGAGTTTTCAGAGTTACCGAAGAAAATAAATACGTCATAAAATCATGCCTGGATATTCATACCAACCCTGATTTGCTCGATATTTATGACGTATTAGTACAAATATTTGCAGATAATAAAGCAGGTCGATGTTCGCTAAAATTTCTGTCGCCTGATCATACAGAGATTCATCCAAATGATCCTGTGTACACAACAGCAGATGGGATTTTCTCCATGGTCTTAGAACAACGGTATACCCCATTAGATTATGCTGTAAGGACAGGTACCTGGGAAGACCGAAATACACTAATAGAATGGTTGCAAGAATACGCCTTACTTTACTTTATAAACGTGGAGGATGAATTACCAAACCGGTTAATTAACCTTGATACATGTTCGAAATTCATAGATGTTGTAAATAGACTTCATGGAAAAGGGATGGTTGATGTAAGTAATCCACCAAATACATTTTCGCTCTCAAACAAAGGCCAATGTGAAATAAACGATGTTCTGGATCACATGCAAGCGCAACTTTCTCAATACAATATTTTTGAAGATGTACTATATGACAAAGACACAAATGAGGTGGAATTCGGAACCGGACGTGGAGCAAATTTGATAATACAAACCCTTGAAACCGAAAGATTAGATGCAGTCAGTCTGATTTTCTTGAAAATCATGTCTGAAACATCACCAAAAGATCTAAATATTGACTGGCGTAACGCGATCCAGGATGAAGAGTTTTTTGAAGAACTCATAGCACCAATTGCTGATCACGATCGTATAGATGAATGTCTGATTAACCAAGTGATAGAAACAGGCGTTTCATACATGATTCAAACAGAAAAAGAATTCTCAGAAATGGAAATGATTCACAAAGCCCAGACATTTGACGAGACAGTTATTAAATAGCGAAATTCAGAATCATAGCTACACTAATTACAACACTTCCCTCAATAAACCCTACTCCTAAATTTCGGTCTTTGGCTAATTCCTCTGACACTTTCGTTCCAGGCAGAAGTACTAAATCTACTACGACTCGTACAACATACAAGAGTATGAAGCCTATTATTGCGAAAACCAGGAATCCAATTATCCCCTCCGACCATCCAATAAATTCTCCAAATACTGCCTTAAATACAATCACTCCTATAGCTATTAGATTTCCGGATAAGGCTACACCCACTGATATATTTTGTTGAGATAGTTGCTCGTGGATACTAAAGGAAGTCGTATATTCATAAAATATTGTGAATAATACTAAAACCAGCATCCCAAATATCAAAAATGCTGCAGATCTGATAACACTGTCTATTACGGGAGTCGAATCAGAACCGCCAGACCCAGCGATAGATGCTGCGATAACCAGTCCAACAGAAATATATACACCTAATTCTACCGCACCTGCACCGATGTTCTGGTTCTCTATAACTTCATTTTTTACATCAAATTCATAAAGTACCAATCTATCAACTACAATCCTAGCCAGGTTAAGAACAAAAATACCGACTAAAGCGTACAACCCAACCTCCACTACCTCCAAGCCAAAAGTTGACGTGAAACCTATCCCATCATCCCTAATCACTGTTAGAGGTTGGTAAACAGCTCCGAGAAATACTACGATCACACCGAGATAATATCCACTGATACTAACACCTAACGCTACATTGTCCTTTTGGCTAAGTTGATCTCCAATTTTATATGGGGTGAAGAAATCTTGGACTACTTTAGCTATGAACAACACCAAAATACCTAAGACAACATAGACAAGCCCTGTCGGGAAAAATTCTAAATTGTTTACTAAGATATCTATCATTGGTTCCCTCCAATATGTCTTATTAGTATCAACTCTTGTAGACGGTAACGTTTTCTAACGGAACTACTTCACTAAAATACACTTGGAATGGCGTATTTTCCCATTTAATTACTGAAATTAGCCGTGCTTGATCTTCACTGGCGAACTCCCATATGTAAAAACCTTGACCTCGACCTTGACCGTTTGGAAAGTGAAAAGCCTCTCTACTCTGCTGGTAGGAAAATTTTATATCGTCGAATATAATGGTATTGTCTATCGAGTGTTCATCATCCATTCTCTGCAAGTCTGACTCATTAATCCCCAAGGTTGAAAGACCTACAGGCTTATCATCAATCATTGCAGATACTTGGACACTATCTGCATCAGACCACTGCAACCACAAACTATTAGCACCATCTGATCCCAATGCCTCATGCCAACTACCTGCTTCACTCTCATAACGGTCCTTTTTTTCAATAATGAGGTACAAATCTTCAAATTGTATAGAAAGTCCTGTAATCGTAAATACATCACCTATCACAGCATCTTTTATGCTATCGATCGGCGATTCAACACCCGAAGTCGACTTCTTTCTTACGCCTAACAGCGACTTAAACGAGTTCAACACAACAGACACCTATCTCATTTGAAAGGTCAGCATTCAAACGTCAAGCTAGTTGACCAGTGATCGAAGTATACACCATTTGAAACAATCTACAGATCACACAACATCAGACCATCGCTATACTTAAAGTAGCTCTGCGGAATCAAGGTTGTGGAGATACTGATTGCCCTCCCCAATTCCTTCGGTAATAGTTACCTCGTGCACATAAATATCTGTGGATTCAACCTGAATAGTTACACCTGTAGTCTCTACCATTATTCCACTTATTGTCTTAAACTTAAGCCCAGAATCTATAGACTCCATCTCCGAATAAGCCAACTTGTGCCTCCTTAAAACGGCCACATACGCATCTTGATTACACATGATTCTATCAGCACCATACTAACTTTGTCAGCACTACATTTAGGTTGATAGGTCCCAGTACCTATGGTAGGCTTTTTTACATGAGCAAAGGTCGAGTAGTTGTAGCAATGAGTGGCGGTGTAGACTCGTCAGTAGCGGCATTACTACTTCATGAAGAAGGGTATGACGTTATAGGCGTTACCATGAGGCTTTGGACCACCCAGCGTGATGACGTTCCCCCACAAAACAAACAGTGCTGTTCAGTCGAAGATATAGAAGACGCCCGCAGGGTGTGTCAAACCATAGGCGTTCCTCACTATATCCAAAACTTCGAAAGAGAATTTCAAGAACACGTAGTTGATTATTTCTGCCGAGAGTATGAAAAGGGACGCACTCCCCACCCATGCCTGGCATGCAACGATAAGATCAAGTTTGATTTTCTTCTGAGAAGAGCCTTATTTCTAGACGCTGATTTCATTGCTACTGGTCACTATGCTCGAATTAAACGTGATGGGGCAATATCAAGACTAATGGTAGGTACAGACCCAGACAAGGATCAATCCTATGTTCTTTACACGATAACTCAAAACGAACTCTCTAAATTGCTCCTTCCTGTTGGGGAATACTCTAAAAAAGAAATTCGTGAAATAGCAACTAAAGCCAACTTGCTAGTAGCTGACAAGCCTGACAGCCAAGAAATATGTTTTATTCCTAGTGGTAACTACCGTGAATTCATACAACAACGAACCGAAAACCATGCGGGTGAAATTGTTAACACTAATGGTACGATGGTTGGCAAACATACAGGATTACAATTTTTTACTATTGGTCAACGGAGAGGACTAGGACTAGATGGTAACACTACGGAGCCAATGTATGTAACAAAGATTGACCCGGAATCAAACCAAGTAACTATAGGTCCGGAGAACGCACTTTACAGATCCACTTTGTGGGCATCCGGCATGAATTATATATCAGGAATATCGTCCGAAGCACCTATAAAAGTTTCTGCGAAAATCCGGTACAAAGCCTCTAAATCACCTGCCATGCTGATAAACAAGGGAGCTTGGGCAGAAGTACATTTTGACACGCCCCAGCGTGCTGTAACTCCCGGGCAGGCGGTTGTGTTCTACAATGGTGACGAACTGGTTGCCGGAGGCATTATTGAAATATATGAACCAACTGAACATCCCCAGGATACCGAGATCAACGCTGTCGGTAAATTTTCTAAATAAACTAACCCTGAAACGTGTCCGAAATTAGATATGCGTATATACCAAATTTGCCGTCAGTAATCAATTTGCAATAAAGAATACATCTGTTTCATCATATATAAAATTAAATCATGATTCGAAAATGTAAAACATCAAACATCCGAGCACCGTCATACCACGAAGAAGCCGAGTTGCAATCAAAAGGATATAGTTTAATTGCCGGTGTAGATGAAGTTGGTAGAGGAACACTCGCTGGACCCGTACTTGCTGGGTCAGTCGTACTTCGTGCAAATCCCAAAGGTGAATGGACAAAATATATTAGAGATAGTAAACAACTAAGTCCAAAACAACGTGAATATGCGATGACATATATCCTAAAAAATGCATTAGGGGTAGGTACAGGGATTAGTACTTCTAAAGAAATCGACGAGTTGGGGATCGCTGAAGCTACTAGACTGGCAATGACGAGGGCAATATGTCAAATGCAAATCACTCCAGACTTTTTACTCCTCGACGCATTCCCGTTACCCGAGGTAAATATTCCTCAAAAGCCAATAATAAAAGGTGATTCAAAATGTCTATCAATAGCAGCTGCATCTGTGATAGCTAAAGTAACTCGCGACAAAATGATGACCGATTATGATTTAATATATCCTGGTTATGGATTTGCAAAACACAAGGGGTATGGAACATTAGAGCACAAATACAAACTACAGGCTCTGGGGCCATGCACTATACACAGATTCTCATTCTCACCTATTAAACAACCTAGCAAAAATTAACGTACCATTATCTGAAAGTTATTTTTGATTAGATCGTATAATTCTCCAAAATTGGACCACTAAGAAACCACCACAATCCTTGACTACGCTAAACTGCGTATGGTAGCTTGACAGCAGGTAGCTAAACTACCCTAAATCACACTCTCTAATTAACGGGAGTTTTTTTTTGGAGATATAGTATTGAGCATAATATATATAGCAATCGGTGCAGGAGTGGTCAGTCTGATATTCGCCCTAATCCAAACACTGAAAATACTTCGTCAGGATGAGGGAAATGAATCAGTCAGATCTATAGGAAAAGCCATTCAACAGGGAGCTGTAGCATTCCTGTCTCGAGAATATAGATTTCTTGCCTTTTTTGTTCTAGCAGTTGTAATCATACTAGCAGTTTTCATTGACTACGACATACTAGACAGGGTGGGAACTGAGAGATCCATACCATCCACAGCAATAGCATACCTTGTTGGGGCTATAGGATCAGCTTTGGCAGGATATATAGGAATGAGTATTGCTGTCCGTGCCAACACCCGAACAGTAGTAAAAGCCCAGCAAGGACTAAATCCTGCACTTAGGATAGCATTTAGCAGCGGTGGAGTTATGGGAGCTTGTGTCGTAGGTATAGGTATAATCGGTGTGACACTGATGTACTTAATTTTCCGAGATTTCAGTATAGTTGCTGGTTTTGGTTTCGGCGCGTCATCAATAGCCCTATTTGCCAGAGTGGGTGGAGGAATATACACAAAAGCAGCAGATGTTGGAGCCGATCTGGTTGGAAAAATTGAAGCAGGAATACCTGAAGATGACCCACGAAATCCGGCAACGATAGCAGACAATGTAGGCGACAATGTAGGCGACGTTGCAGGCATGGGCGCCGACCTCTTCGAATCCTATGTAGGTTCAATAATCGCAGCTATAGCATTAGCTGCTGTGGGAGCTGGGTTCTTACTTACTGATAATTCAGTAGCATCAAGCCTTATAAGTGAATTCAAATCTGTTTCCGAACTTGAAGGCAAATCAGATGTTTCTAGCAGTTTTGACGCATCATTATTTGTCCTGCCTATACTGATAGCAGCAATCGGTATTGGAGCCTCAATACTTGGTACTTTCCTAGTGCGAACGGGTGAAGGTGCTAGTATGGGACGACTACTTTGGGCACTAAGAACCGGTATTTTCGGAGCAGGGACACTTGTTCTTATAGGAACTGGAATAGCAATATACTTAATGAATCTACCTTTCGACCTTTTTTGGGTCATAGTAGTTGGACTAGTAGCAGGACAAATCATCGGTACATCATCTGAAGTATATACTTCATATGAGTATCGTTTCACTGTTAATTTAGCAAAACAGGCAGAAACGGGTCCTGCAACAGTGATCATAGGTGGTATTGGTCTTGGTATGCTAAGCACCTTAATACCTGGGCTAACCGTAGTAATAGCGATGTGGCTCGCTAGCGATTTAGCTGGAACATATGGTGTTGCTTTAGCAGCAGTAGGAATGCTATCGACGTTAGGTATAACTCTTGCTACAGACGCGTACGGGCCAGTTGCTGACAATGCAGGAGGAATTGCAGAACAAGCTCATATGGGTTCCGAAGTCAGGGAAAGAACTGATGCTTTAGACTCACTAGGTAATACCACTGCTGCGACCGGCAAAGGATTTGCAATAGGTTCAGCCGTCTTAACGGCCCTTGCATTAATGGCGGCATACGCTGAGATTACAGACATTAAAATCGAAACATTCAACCTTCTAGAAACAAAAGTGGTTATGGGTCTACTCATCGGTAGCATCACTCCATTCATGTTCTCAGCCTTAACCATGCAAGCTGTTGGTAGAGCTGCTAATTCAATGGTAACAGAGGTACGAAGGCAATTCAGAGAAATCCCAGGTCTAATGGAGGGTGAAGCTGAAGCGGATCATGCCCGTGCAGTTGACATAAGCACAACAGGTTCTATGCGTGAAATGGTACTACCTGGATTACTGGCAATAATTACTCCTGTTTTAGTTGGTATAATTCTAGGGGCTGAAGCCCTAGGAGGTCTCTTAATAGGTGCTATTGGGACTGGATTCTTACTGGCAATCATGATGGCTAATGCAGGCGGAGCTTGGGATAATGCTAAAAAGTATATAGAAGCAGGTAATTTAGGCGGTAAAGGATCTGACCAACATTCAGCAGCAGTTGTGGGTGATACTGTAGGAGATCCTTTTAAGGACACCTCAGGACCATCCCTAAATATACTGATAAAACTTATGTCGATGGTAGCCTTAGTATTTGCACCCCTTTTCTTATAGTCTAGACGACACTGACATAAACTTTTTCGTATATTACTAAGCGACGGCTAAAGATTCTGAATTTGAAATCTGATTAAAGTATCGGTGGGATAAATTACATTTATGTAATTTTTAAAAGTACTAGTTTATTACAGCGGTAGAGATTCACTTACGTTGATACAATTACCGCCTTAGTTTAGGATACTTAGAGGATATACTAGGAACTTAGGGGTTAATGTGTCTCAAACGCCTTCAATTTTGAAATTAAGTGAAATTGTATCCTTGTGTAAACGACGAGGGTTTTTATTTCAAAGCAGCGAGATATATGGTGGTTTAGCCAGCACTTGGGATTATGGTCCTCTAGGTGTAGAGCTAAAAAATAATGTAAAGAATGCTTGGTGGAAAACAATGGTGTGGGGTAGAGACGATGTAGTAGGTATAGATTCATCTATACTAATGCATCCAGAGGTGTGGAAAGCAAGCGGACATGTTGATGGGTTTACGGATCCCCTTGTTGAGTGTACAGACTGTAAACGACGATACAGGGAAGACCATATTTCATCCACAAACACCGAGGACACAAACTCACCTGACACACCTCTAGTATGCCCGCAATGTAGTGGTTCATTAACCGAACCCCGAATGTTCAATCTAATGTTCAAAACCACTATTGGACCGGTAGAAGATACGGCTAGTGAGGCTTTTCTCAGACCTGAAACAGCCCAGGGCATATTCGTTAATTTCAACAACATAATTACTACAACTCGCCGCAAGTTACCCTTTGGAATTGCACAAACTGGGAAAGCATTCCGAAATGAAATTACTACCGGTAATTTCATTTTCAGAACCAGAGAATTTGAAATTATGGAAATTGAATTTTTCGTTGATCCTAAAGATGCTGACAAATGGCATAAATCTTGGATCGCTGATAGCCAAAAATGGTACACGAATCTAGGTGTAAATCCTCAGAAATTACGACTCCGTGATCATGAACCCAACGAATTGGCACATTACTCTACAGGAACATGCGATATAGAGTACCTTTACCCATGGGGTTGGGGAGAAATCAGTGGTATAGCTAACAGAACTGATTTCGACCTGCGAGCCCACACCGATAGTAGTGGAGAATCTCTTTCGTATTTTGATGACAAAACTGGGAAACATATAATGCCATATGTTATTGAACCAACTTTCGGAACTGATCGAGCAGTCATGACATTTTTAGTAGATGCATACAGTGAAGAGGAAATACTAAGTGGATCTGGAAAAAAAGAGAGCAGAGTAGTTCTGAAAATACATCCATCACTTGCACCTGTAAAAATAGCTGTATTGCCATTAAGCCGAAATGAGAATCTTGTCCCTCTAGCTAAAGAGGTACACGAAACGGTTCGAAAATCTGAAAACATAACGGGTATGATTCAATATGATGATGCCCAAAGCATAGGCAAAAGGTATCGTAGACAAGACGAAGTAGGAACTCCCCTATGTGTAACAGTTGACTTCGACTCACTAGACGATAAATCTGTTACCATCAGAGAACGAGATTCAATGTCCCAAATCAGAGTGCCTATTGCTAACCTAACTAAAGAACTTAGAAACAAATTAGAGTAATAAGCTACTAATTTCCGTGGGGATGTTGTCAGCGCGGCCTAGTCTTAAAAATACGCATTTATAAGAGATAAGTGTAAACATCTCAAGCGAGGATAATATGCGAATCTTACACTTCGCAGATGTCCATATAGGAGTAGAAAACTACGGTAGAACAGATCCGGACACGGGTCTATCTACAAGACTAGGTGATTTTCTCCAAACACTTGATGAACTAGTCGAATACGCTATTGATACTCGTGTTGACTTAGCCCTATTTTGTGGGGATGCATACAAAAATCGTGACCCTAATCAAACGCACCAACGAGAATTTGCAAAGAGAATAATCAGGCTATCTTCTGAAGGAATCCCTACTTTCTTGGTGGTAGGAAATCACGATATGCCATTGGTAACGAGTCGAGCTTCAGCTTTAGAGATTTTTCCCACATTAAGCGTGAGTAAAGTATACACTGGCGACTCTATAACTACACAGGTCATACCCACTAACGACGGTCCCATACAAATCGTATCCCTTCCATGGATACGGCGCAGTAATTTCCTAGCTCGTGAAGAAACGCGTGGTATGACGCAAGAAAAATTGAATGAAACTATTCAGCACAAATTAACTGAACTTATTCGTATACAAGCAGAGTCTTTAGACCCCAAACTTCCAGCCATTTTTGCGGGTCACGTCTCAGTTGGAGATGCATCAACAGGATCTGAACAGTGGATGATGCTAGGCAGAGACCATGTTTTACTTAAGAGTGCAGTGGGGTTGCCTCAATTTGATTATGTAGCGCTTGGTCACGTACACAAATACCAACAGCTGGGAACAAATCCACGTATAGTGTACTCAGGCAGCATTCAAAGAGTAGATTTTGGAGAAGAAAAAGACCCAAAAGGATTCTGTATAATTGAACTAGACCCGACAGCTTATACAGGACACAGGCTAAAGCATTTTGAATTTCATGAAGTTGACGCTAGAAATTTTGTGACAATACCTGTACAAATAAGAAATGATGATATTGACCCCACTAATACAGTATTGAAGGAAATTGGTAAATACCACATTGAAAAAGCCATCGTACGCGTGATGATTTCTGTTGCCCCCGAACTAGAAGGACATTTGAATAGCGAGAAGATTCGTGGCGCCCTTCAAGACGCCCATTTTGTGGCATCTGTAACTACGGAAGTCACATCCACGCAGCGTACTAGACTTGGAGGTACATATTCCGGAACTACTGACCCTAGGGACGTATTAAGATTATACCTTTCTAATATTGGAATAGCAGCCGATCGGTCGAAGATAATTATGGAACACGCAGAAAAACTTATGGAAGAAATAGAATAAATAGGATCTATTCACTACCATTAGTCAATTAATCTTTAATAATATTTTTGGTGATCTTTGACATTATTGAAACTGTTCATTACATCCTTCGCAGTATTTGTATCTTTTGTCCACTGCTCACAATGGATCGAACAAACTAGCCCTGATTCGGCTTACCCATTTGATATAAAATTATTCGAAAACGTGAATCACCGAAGTGGAGATATTGCAAAATTATCCGATTACGAAGGACAAAAAATGATATTGAATTTTTGGTATCCATCTTGTCCTCCTTGCCGACTAGAAATACCTGACTTCGAATCTGCCTCAGAGTATCTAAAAGAAGCGAACACAATACTAATAGGCATTCAAGTTCCTGGCTTTGATACGTTCGAGGATGGGCAGCAATTTGTTAACGAACTAAATCTGACTTACACACTAGGCATGACCTACGATACCGAACTGGTAGTAAAATATGAAATACAAGGATTCCCAACAACTATTTTTTTGAATCAAGATCACCAGGTAGTCCAAAAATGGACAGGCATGCTTGATTCAGAAAAATTGCTGGAATTGGCTTCCAAGTAATTCTTGTGAATAATCTATTCCCGTCTACTTAAAAAAAGCATCACAATGAAGCATACGGAAATGAGCATATATGACAATTAAGGACATATTTATGCTTGTAGTTACCTGGTTGCATGCTATATCCGCTGTGACATGGGTAGGCGGGAGTATATTTTACCTGTTGGTATTGCGTCCGTTTTCCTCAGATTATGAAAATCGTGATAGCACAGCTGGTCTCAATTTAGCATCAACATTTCAAAATATTGTAAATACTTGCATTATTACATTAATAGCAACAGGCGTTGTTTTGGCAACGGACCGACTTACGGAGGACGGAGTTGGATCACCCTATGTCATCACCCTTGGTTTTAAGGCTATACTTTCAATATGGATGTTTATACAAGTAGAGTCACAAAGGAGACAATCTAGGGCACTCGAAACGATGCAAACAAAGGATCCTGCAAAACGATTAAGTATATTTACCAAAACTATACAGAGTTTATCGGGATATAATGCTATTGTGATTGTAGGAATAATCGTATTGTTCTTATCTGACATACTGGACCTATTATTTGAAAAATCACTTGGAAATGGATAATAATTACAAGTACTCGGGAAACTACTTTTACTTGGGCAAATCGGCTCTAATATGCGGGAAAACGGTGGCAGACATAGAGGGTTAGCATATTGAAACCTGAACTTATGGAAATACTGGTATGTCCATTATGTAACAGTAAACTCTCATTGCGAATAACTACTGAAGAAAATGGGGAAATACTTGAAGGAACCCTACATTGTTCTAATGACCAAACCGTTTACCCCATTGAAGACTCTATACCAAACCTCCTGCCGACTTCAGACTATTAAGTCGATACACTTATTAGTCTTAATTTTCGAAACACCATCTAATCCCCGTTGTACCATCTAGTTGGCTTAGTAGTTCAGCCACTGTAAGTTTCAGAATCGGATGTGTCAAAGATGGTGCGATTTCCGACAATGGTTCCAGAACGAATCTTCTCTCATGCATTCGGGGATGAGGAAGAACAAGATTAGGAGCATTAATTACAAGATTCCCATACATTAGGATGTCAATATCCAACGGACGAGGACCGTTTAAAAGAGGAGCCTTCACACCCATACTGAATTGTATTTCGAACAATACCCTCATCATTTCGAATGGATTCATATTGGTCCATAATCTGCAAGCTGCATTGAGAAAAGGAGGCTGTGATCGAAATCCTTGGGGAAATGTTTCATAAGTATTTGAAACCGTGAGGTTATCAGCAATACTACTAATGAGACCCAAAGCCTGTCTCACATTTGAATGTCTATCACCCATATTAGAACCTAACCCAAGGTATACTTCGTTAAGCATTAAGAGTTTCTCCATCCACGCACAATAGCATCACTCATTTTTGAAACTCTGATCATCTCTTTAACATCATGAACCCTAACAATATCAGCACCCCCCGCGATGGATAACGCAACAGATGCCGCTGTCCCTTCAACACGTTGATCTGCCGGCAGATCTAAAACATAACCTATTGTGGACTTACGAGATACCCCTACCAGCAACGGACAGTTTAATTTTTTGAATTCCTGTAATCGTCTAATTACCTCAAGATTTTGCTCCGCAGTCTTTCCAAATCCCACGCCAGGGTCAATTATAATGTTCTTTCTTTCTACTCCTTTGCCAACGGCATCCTCAATAAGCATAAATAAGGATTCGATTATCTCAGTTACTACATCTTTATAATTAGTTCCTCCTTGATTATGCATAAGTACGACTGGCACACCCGCACTAGCTACTACCGAACTCATGTCAGGGTCACGCTGCAACGCCCAAATATCATTAACCATCGATGCCCCTGAAGCTAAAGCCATAGAAGCTACTTCGGCCTTGTAAGTATCAACACTTATAGGTATATCTAAATCTTGCGCCAAAATACCAATTGCTGGTATCACCCTCGACAACTCTTCATTAAGTGAAACTGGCTTCGAACCTGCGTACAACCCAGGTGGGCGGGTCGACTCACCTCCAATATCAATAATGTCTGCCCCTAAATCCTGGAAATTCCTAGCCTTGCTAAGCATAGAATCTACAGAGCTCGCCAAACCATCACCTGAAAAGGAATCAGGAGTGGCATTTATAACACCCATTACAAAAGTGCGTGATCCCCAACTGAAATTCCTGCGACCTATCTTAATTTCCTCAGATTTATTTGAAAGAGACAAATCATGTGACATGCCACTATTCTACCCCTATTTTTATAAACCCCTACGATTATGTGTCTCAGTAGCTAGAATCCTTGCTCCGCTCCGATTATAATGGTAACTTGGAGTCGATTATTTCATGAGGCTGGTACTAATTCAAATATGGTAATACGTCGCA
>CEUS01036710.1_pt1 | contig 15770 bp, 14 predicted proteins | sample 427031 | NCBI WGS metagenome assembly CEUS01 (sample SAMEA2622837, study PRJEB7988) | marine metagenome | biome: marine biome (ENVO:00000447); feature: marine epipelagic mixed layer (ENVO:xxxxxxxxx); material: "saline water (ENVO:00002010), including plankton (ENVO:xxxxxxxx)" | depth 140 m | reverse complement strand
ATCCCGCGTGTATGTGACTCAAATGGACTGGAGTGGACACATTTCGGGCACATTCTGGGCACAGTGATCTGATTCCAAAGGAACCCATAAACCCTAGAGATTAATTCGAGACTTCAATGTCTCGTTCGGATTTTATTATTGATTAGTTATTCTAAACATAGATGAAATATTTATCGTTTGTAATCGAAGTATGAAGTGCAGAAACTTCGACCTAAGAATTTAAAACCATCTAATTATTGTTTAGGAATATTAATATGAGAAAAACTTCTCTCAATGCTGATGCAGTCGTTTCCAATGGACTAACGGCTAATGATGACGCCTATATCCCCGCGAACCGCGAAAAGCCTGTCCTGACTGTCTTAGACGGTAAAGAATTTGATTACCTGGACTACGCGCTGGCTATTCAGAGGGGCAGCCAACTGCGAGCCGAAGCCTACGCGCAAGCTTTCAGTGTGCTGGGTCGTGGAATTCGGCGATTCTTGTCCGCAATCGTACCCAGAATTGCCCGATCCATGTGGAGTCGACTAAAAATGAGCCGCCAACGACGTATTGCAGCTGCTGATCTGTCCGGCTTTCACCTAAGATACTTATCGACATCGGCCTGACAGCTGGGGATATTTCGGCGGTTGCGTCCGGTCGGATTAATACCGACGAGTTGAATGAGATTCGTCGTTCTGGCTGGCCGTATTGATTGCTAGGTTTGTGCGATTTGCTACTGATCAGGCATTGACAAACGCGGTGCCTAAAAGTGATACTTATTGCCATGTCGAACGTTTTTCTGAGATCCCTGCATCATCATCATGGCTCATGGGCCGCGGGTGATGGATAGCTACGTTTAGAAAACGCTTCATCAAACGCCGGCCAAGGGGTCGGCTTTTTTTTTGCATTCCCGCCACTCAGCCAATCCCATCTAGCGGCAAACAGCAACATGACGTAAGTCTGCGTTAGCAGCTACGTCTACAAGGAGATTGGTTGATGACAGTACTCGATGCCAACGGGCAGGTTAGGCTCGCGCTTCCAACTGGGCGTATGAAAGACGGCGTTAACGCACTGCTTTCCGACTCTGGAATTCATATCAAGATGAGCGATAGGGGCTATCGGCCTCAGGTGAATTTACCGGGCTATGAGGTGAAGGTCCTAAAACCTCAAAGCATCGTGGAGATGTTGCACCTCGGCTCCCGAGACGTTGGCTTCTCCGGAGCCGATTGGGTGCGGGAACTCAAAGCTGACCTTGTGGAGTTGCTGGATACCGGGCTTGATCCGGTTCAGGTAGTGGCGGCCGCGCCGAAGAGTTTACTTGTAGATGGAAATCTTCCGCCTCAGCGCCTGGTGATCGCATCCGAATACGAGACAATCACTCGTGAGTGGATAGCGCGTACTGGACTGGATGCCAGATTCGTCCGTTCTTACGGTGCCACTGAGGTTTTCCCGCCTGAAGATGCAGACTGTATCGTCGACAACACGTCGACAGGATCTACCTTGCGCGCCAACAACCTAGCGGTTATCGATGTGATTGCTGACTCATCGACGCGACTTTATGCAAGCCCCAAGGCGATGCATAACTCTTCTAAGAAGCGATTCATTGAGCACCTTGCAATGTTGGTGCAGTCAGTTTTGGTGGCCCGGGAACGTGTGATGGTGGAAGTCAATGTCGATAGGCAGAGCCTCGAAGGTGTAATTAGAGTACTGCCCTGTATGCGTGAGCCAACGGTATCGCCTCTTCGAGGTGATGCCGGCTATGCGGTGAAGGCCGCTGTACCCCGTGACAAGTTGCCGCTCGTTATCCCTGAGATCAAAGCTGCTGGGGGAACGGACGTTGTCGTTACGGATCTCTCTCAGATTATTCCGTGAGGGCCAATGTCATGAACCGTGAGCAATCAGGGCCATCTTTGACAGTGCTGCCCGGACCATTAGTTGTGCAGGGCAGGCCCTATGTGATTCCGCCAAGGCCGAAGTTCATTGACTTGCCCCTGGGCAATACTGAGCGAGTTATCGTGTCCGAAGATGAGGCCGAAACACTCAATAGTATTCTGTCTAAATTCGATGTCAGTTCCATCGTAGGCTATCCGAATTCATCTGAGCTTCAGCAGATTTTAGCTGAGCGCCTCGAAGTGTTACCCGACCGTGTGCTCGTTACAGCCGGGGCTGATGAGGCGCTTGAGCGCGCCCTCGAATCAGTGCTTGGTCCAGGTCGTGAATTGATTGTGACTTCACCGACGTTTGAAATGATACCCATCTATGCACGATTGGCCGGGGGTAATGTACGGCAGATTCCGTGGCTTGATGGGGCGTATCCTGTCGATGGTGTGTTGGAGGCGGTGGGGGCTGGCACAGCTGTTATTGCCGTCGTGACACCGAATAACCCCACCGGAGCTGTGGTGTCGCTGGTAGATATTCAGCGAATAGCGCTCGCAGTACCCCACATTCTGATACTGGTGGATATGGCCTATTCTGAATTTGCGGATGTGAACTTAACAGGGGATCTTCTGAATCATCCGAATGTAGTGATGACCCGGTCTCTCTCTAAAGCTTGGGGAATGCCGGGCCTTCGCGTGGGCTATGCAGTTGGCGATGCACAAGTAATTGCGTGGATGAGGCGTGCCGGCGGGCCGTACACAATCTCAGGGCTTTCGTTGTCAATCGCTGAAGAGCGAATCTGCCAGGGGGAGGAAAGTATCGGGGTGTATGTACAGAGGGTGCGTGCCGAACGAAGTAAGCTCACCACGCTTATCTCCGAGCTTGGAGGGAGGCCGCTACCATCTCAAGCGAACTTTGTTCTTGCACGTTTTGAGAATGCGCGCTGGGTAAGAGATGGTTTGGCCGGTCTGGGAATAGGTTCACGGAGCTTTTCCGACAACGAAGAGCTCAAACAAACACTGCGGATTAGCTGCCCGGGCGATCAAAGTGCCTTTGCCCGTTTAGAGCATGCATTTAAGGCGGTATTGAACCCAGAAGCGATATTGTTTGACCTCGACGGCGTATTGGCCGATGTATCCGCTTCTTATCGTATGTCGATCATAGAGACTGCAAAGTCTTTCGGGGTAAGCATCACGGTAGACGACATCAGCGCAATTAAAGCGCGCGGCAATGCCAATAACGACTGGCAGGTTACACAAAGGCTCTTGTTAGATCATGGCCTGGCACTCAGTCTGGCTGAAGTGATAGGCCGTTTTGAGTCCCTGTATCAGGGCACCGAGACTGAGCCGGGGTTGCGTGCTACTGAGACCTTGCTGGTAGAGCGCCCGTGGCTCGAGTTATTAGGCAGGCGCTATTCCTTGGCTGTTGTAACCGGGCGCCCCCGGCGTGATGCAGAACGTTTCTTGCACGACAACGGGATTCGAGATCTCTTTGCGGCCTTGGTCTGCATGGAGGATGCTGAACTTAAACCCAGTCCAATGCCCGTTCGTTTGGCACTCGGCCATCTTGGGGTCACACGAGCATGGATGCTGGGTGACACGCCTGATGATTTGGTGGCAGCACGGGCTGCCGGTGTGGTGCCGGTTGGCGTGGCTCCTCCGGGGGAACTATTAGAGTCTGCAAAAACCACCCTCATAGAAGCGGGTGCAGCCTGTGTGCTCGAGAAAACTGAACAATTGATGGAGAAACTCAAATGAGCAAAAGGATAGTTGAGCTCACACGCACAACCAAAGAAACCGACATCATCTGTAGACTTAATCTTGATGGTAACGGAATTGCCGATGTGGAGACCGGGATAGGGTTTTTTGATCATATGCTTACCACACTGGCTAAGCATGCCAGGTTTGATTTAAGGCTTAGCTGTAAAGGTGACCTCTCTATTGATGACCATCACAGCGTTGAAGATTGTGCCCTTATCATTGGAAATTGTTTGGACGATGCACTCGGTGAACGGCAAGGCATTGCTCGTTTTGCCTGTGCACATGTCCCTCTCGATGAGGCGCTCTGTCGGGCTGTAGTTGACCTGTCCGGCCGACCTTATCCCGCCATCAATCTAGGGCTTGAGCGGGAACGCTTAGGCGAGTTGTCGTGTGAGAACATCCCCCACTTTTTCGAATCTTTTGCGGTCACAGGTCGGATGGCTCTGCATGTTGATGTATTGAAGGGGCGCAATGATCATCACCGCAGTGAAGCTTCCTTTAAGGCTGTCGCCGTTGCACTACGCCAGGCAGTGGCGTTTGATGGTACATCACATGTGCCGAGTACCAAGGGGATGCTGGTATGAAAGATGTGGCTGTGATCCGGACAGGTACAGCAAATCTGGCATCGGTACTCGCCGGGCTGAGAAGGGCTCAGTGTAAGCCGGTATTGGTCGACGACCCAAAGATGGTGACTTCCGCTGACTATGTCGTGTTGCCAGGAGTTGGTGCTTTCGCCGCGATTATGGATCAGTTGAGAAGTCGAAGACTTGCTGATGCGATTCGTGAGCGAATTGTTGAAGCGAGGCCCACACTGACAATCTGTCTTGGTCTCCAGGTTCTAGGTAGTCGCAGCGAAGAGAGCCCAGGGACTGATGGTATTGGCGTGTTTGATGCCCACGTGTCAAGGTTCGGGACGACTGTCCGGGTGCCACAACTGGGCTGGAATTGCATACATCCGGCATCCGACTGTCAGTTTCTCACCGAAGGTTACGGCTATTTTGCCAACTCCTATCGACTCACAGAAATCCCTGAGGGCTGGACAGGCGCCAAGGCAGATTACGGCGGTTCATTCGTTGCCGCCATTGAGCGTGGGCCGATTCTAGCTTGCCAGTTTCACCCAGAGCTTTCAGGAAAATGGGGGGCATCACTGATTGAGCGATGGCTGGGAGTGAAGCGAGAGACTGAGTCATGCTGACCGCCAGAATCATTCCTTGTCTTGATTGTCGGGATGGCCGGGTCGTCAAGGGCATTAATTTTCAGGGTTTGCGGGATGCAGGCTGCCCAGTCGAATTATCTTTGAATTATCAAGACCAGGGTGCTGACGAGTTAGTTCTTCTCGATGTGTCCGCCACGCCTGAGGGTCGAGGCCATCAGCGCGAAACTGTACGAAGAATGCGCAAAAAGTTGAGTATTCCCTTGACCTGCGGCGGTGGTGTCCGCGTGGCCGATGATGCAGGTCGTTTGCTTGATGCAGGGGCTGACAAGGTTAGCGTGAACACTGCGGCTGTGGTGAACGCTGAACTCATCAATGACCTGGCGATACGTTACGGCAGTCAATGTACGGTGATTGCCATAGATGCGGTTCGACATGAGAGCGGAGGCTGGGAGGTAGCAGTGAAATCAGGGCGTGAGCGTACCGGCCGCGATGTCATTCAGTGGTCTAAAGAGGTGGTCGAGAGAGGCGCGGGTGAGATCTTGCTGACGAGTTGGGATCGTGACGGTACGCGCTCCGGTTATGAACTCGATCTATTAGGCGCCGTGAGTCAGGCAGTGACGGTTCCAGTGATTGCCTCCGGGGGAGCAGCGAATCCTGAGCATTTGATAGATGCACTGAAAGCTGGTGTGGATGCCGTGCTGGCAGCTTCGATATTTCATGATGGTGAGTACACGGTCAGAAGTCTCAAAGCTGTGCTCAGAGATGCCGGCGTGGAGGTCAGATTGTGATAATTCCATCCATTGATTTACAGAGTGGACTTGCAGTTCAGTTGGTTGGAGGAAAGGACAAGGCGCTAGATGCAGGAGATCCTCGACCCATCGCCGAACTCTTTGGAAGAGTAGGGGAGATTGCTGTGATCGATCTTGATGCTGCTCTTGGAACTGGAAGCAACCGGGATACGATCCTCGATCTCTTGGACCGTGCACCATGCCGGGTGGGCGGTGGTATTCGCGACGCGGATAGCGCGAGGTTCTGGCTCGATGCTGGCGCACGAAAAGTCATTCTTGGAACAGCCGCAGAGCCTGATATTCTCGATCAGCTTCCCCGAGAGCGAGTGATCGCAGCACTGGATGCGGTGGATGGTGAAGTGGTGGTAGAGGGCTGGACAAGGAAAACGGGCCGCGGGGTTCGTGACCGAATGCGAGAGCTAAGGCCTTATGTAGGCGGATTCCTGGTAACCTTTGTGGAGCGTGAGGGTCGTCTTGCTGGTGTTGATGAAGCGCGCATTAACGAACTCGTGGAGTCGACAGATGGCACCGAGTTAACGGTTGCAGGTGGCGTAGCCACGGCTGCTGATGTGGGCGTCATTGATGCCTTGGGGGCAGATGCGCAAGTTGGGATGGCACTGTATACGAACAAGTTCGACTTAGCTGATGCGACAGCAGCGTGTCTCAAGACCGACCGTGAAGACGGGTTGTGGACAACTGTGGTTGCCGACGAGTCGGGTTTGGCACTGGGGCTTGCGTACTCCGATCTTGGCAGTCTTCGTGTTGCGATTTATCAAGGCCGGGGAGCCTACCACTCTCGATCGCGTGATGAACTCTGGGTAAAGGGATCTACTTCTGGCGCCGTTCAAAAGCTGCACAGAATAGAACTCGACTGTGATCGGGATACACTGCGTTTTTCGGTCAGTCAGTCCGGTGCCGGATTTTGCCACCTCAATAAGCACTCATGCTGGGGGGATTCAACTGGATTGAGTCGTCTCGAATCGACCTTGTGGGAACGACAGGAGTCAGCACCCGACGGCTCGTATACCAAACGCCTACTCACCGAAGATGGATTGCTTGCCGCAAAGCTTAAAGAAGAAGCAGGCGAGTTGGCAGAGGCGGATAACGTTGCAGATGTAATCCATGAAGCAGCTGATCTCATGTATTTTACGATGGCTGCAATGGCCCGCGCAGATGTTAGTCTGACTGACGTAGAGCGCGAACTGGATCGTCGTGCATTGAAGGTAAACCGACGTAACGGCGATGCAAAAGTACCCCTACCAGGGAAAGGATCAGAAAATGGCAGTTCTCAAGGTCAAGACACTCTCTGAACTAAGAGCACTCCAACGGGAGCCTGTGGATTCGGAAACCTATGCAACGGCCGGAGAAATAGTCGAGCACGTTCGAAAAGGGGGCCGAAAGGCATTGCTCCAAGAGGCCGAACGTCTAGGTGATATCACATCTGGGCAACCCATTGCGTATGATCGATCTGCACTCGAGCTAGCAGTTCAGAAACTGGGAGATCATGAACGAGGTGTTCTCGAACGAACAGCCCAGAGAATCCGAAAGTTTGCGCAGGGACAGCGTAGTTGTCTGCGGGATTTTGAGATTGAGATCCCAGGTGGACGAGCGGGACATGTTTTTACTCCGGTTGATTCTGCTGGTTGTTATGCTCCAGGGGGCCGCTTTTCTCTTCCATCGACGGTACTAATGACGACAGTGACCGCCCGTGTCGCTGGGGTCGAGCGTATTATGGTGGCATCGCCAAAACCAACGCCGGTGACTTTGGCTGCGGCGGGAATTGCGGGTGCGGATTCACTGATCGCTGTCGGTGGGGCCCAGATCATTGGCGCTATGGCTTTTGGTGTGGAGGGTGTGCCCGCTTGTGACGTGATTGTAGGACCAGGCAACCGCTGGGTCACCGCAGCCAAACGGTATGTCTCCGGATTTGTTGGGATTGATATGCTGGCTGGTCCTTCGGAGTTAGTGGTGTGGGGTGATAGCAGTGCAGATTCTCAGGTGATTGCTGCAGATTTAATTGCCCAGGCGGAACACGACACTGATGCACTTCCGATTCTGGTGACCACCTCGAAAGACTTAGTTGATCAGGTGAATGCCGCTCTTAGTTCCCAGCTCAGTTCTCTCCCAAATAGCGCTACAGCAGAAGTTGCCGTGGGTAACGGCTTTGCGGTGTTGGTTGATTCAGTCGAACAGGTGGCTGAAGCTTGTAATCGCCTGGCACCCGAGCACCTCGAGGTACACGTTGAAGATCTAGAAGATGCGACATCCCGACTGAAGCATTATGGCGCCCTCTTTCTAGGGCGCGGTGCAGCCGAGGTCTTTGGAGATTATGGGGTCGGACCCAATCATGTTTTGCCAACGGGTGGGAATGCGCGATTTACTGCAGGGCTCTCTATACTGACGTTTTTACGTATGCGTACCTGGATGTCGAGTCGCGCCGGTCTTGATAACGATGTGATTCTAGATACCGCTGCTCTGGCTCGGCTCGAAGGATTGGAAGGTCATGCCAGAGCCGCAGAAGCTCGCCTCGAAAAGGCAGGTTAGGGGGAAGTTTCAGTCACATTCTGGTCATATTGGCCATTGAGTTGCAGATGGAACAGGCGTTACTAACTGTAGAAAGCCCTGTAAACAAACGAAAAATATGGTGGGCGCGGCTGGATTTGAACCAGCGACCCCTGCCGTGTGAAGGCAGTGCTCTCCATACCAGCAGTCCTAAAACCCTTTAAATAACAGGTTCCGACTCCACGCAAATGGACCTGAAGGGACTAGAGAGGACAGGAACGGGTCCAGTTTCAGCACACGGCAGCGCGAGTAGCCTCCTATAGGGAATAATCGGATTCTATGCTACTTTTGGCTCAAGAATATTTGATCCGAACATTTAAGATTATTGATTATGGAACCTATTTTCACTTTGTTTGTCGGTTCCCGACGAGATTAGTAAAAACCATATATATTTGCTGAGTCTGAAGGTGCTTTCAAATTGCTGAGAACTGTAAATGACTTCCGAAAGAGAAGATCGTGACGCAAATTGTAGCGTCGAAGATCCATTGCTAATCGTTGAAGGATTGACGACCCATTTTGATTTAGGGCAACGACTAGTAAAAGCGGTACAAGATGTTGGGTTTGTGGCACATCGTGGCCAAATAATGGGTATTGTCGGGGAATCTGGCTCCGGAAAAACTATGACCGGCCTTTCGATACTTCGTCTAATACCTTCGCCAGGACGAATCGTGAGTGGTCGGGTTACTTTAAACGGTGTAGATCTTCTAAAGGCTAGTGAAGAAAGTATGGAAAATACTAGAGGTTCTGAAGCTACTATGATTTTTCAGAATCCAAGAGCGGCCCTCGACCCTTTCTTTTCTATTGGTGATCAGCTTGTGGAAACAGCTCGTTTCCAAATGACTCTAAATGGTCAAGAGGCACGAGAGCGGGCAATGGAGTTTCTTTCCACTGCTAGAGTTCAGAATGTCGACCACATTATGCATGCTTATCCTCATCAGCTTAGCGGTGGAGAATGTCAGCGAGTTATGATCGCTATGGCTTTATTGTGCCGTCCTCAGTTGCTAATCGCAGACGAGCCGACCAGCGCCCTCGATGCCAAGATTCAATCGGAACTATTAGACTTACTCATAGAATTAAAAGACAAATTCCGTATCGGTATCGTACTGATTACCCACGATTTTAGTGTAATTGAACAGGTTGCAGACTCTGTAAACGTGATGTATGCCGGTAAGATAGTAGAAGCAGGCCCGGCCAAGGACGTTTTATCTTCGCCTCAGCATCCCTATACAGAAGGCTTGCTTAAGTCTGTACCCAAGATAGGCGACGCGAATCGTATTCTTGCACAACTAGATGGGCAGCCACCTGACGCCAGTGCCCTTCCCCAGGGCTGCTCATTTGCTGAACGATGTATGGAGCGGGTTCCATTCTGCGAAGAAAGTGAACCACAACTCGAAATAATTGATGGTTCGAGAAAGGTGCGTTGTCATCTCAGAGGAAATTTGCCTAGTGATCTTGCCAGACGACATGGCTAAGTAAGCATGAACGGAAATAAAGTACTAATAGAAGTCAAGAACGTTTGTCGGGACATACCAGTTAAGAGAGGGATCGTTGTGCCTCGTCGGGTTGGAACATTTCGGGCCGTAGATGAAGTGTCTCTGAGCATCTATTCTGGAGAAACCTTGGCATTGGTTGGTCAATCAGGTGCCGGAAAAACAACCTTGGGTATGATGATGCTTGGGCTGATTAAGCCAACCTCAGGCGAGATAATTTTTGATGGAGAAAGCATAATTTCTGGTTCGAGAATTAAGCAACGTATGGATTGCCAGTTGGTATTTCAGGATCCACTAGCGTCATTAAACCCACAGTTACCTATCGGCAGGTCGATAGAATTACCGCTGATCAATTTGGGCTGGAGTAAAGACAAACGAAAAGCTCGTGTATTAGAGGTGCTGGAAATGGTAAGTCTTGCTGCCACACATGCTGAACGCTACCCCCATCAGTTTAGTGGTGGGCAAGCACAAAGGGTAGCCATTGCTAGAGCATTGGCTAGTAACCCCCAGTTCATAGTTCTTGATGAGCCGGTTTCAGCTCTTGACGTTACAATTCAAGCGCAGATAATTAATCTGCTAAAGCGACTTCAAGAAACTCTACAATTAACCTACTTATTTATAGCCCATAACATTAACGTGGTATATTTTATGAGCGATCGTGTCGCCGTAATGTCTGAAGGTCGTGTGGTCGAATTTGGATCCTGCCAGGATGTTATTGGTAATCCGAAGCATGACCTCACTAAACATTTAGTCGCCGGGTCTAGATGAGTTGAATTTGCATGATTTGTCTAAATAACATAAGAGCGATAAACAACTAAAGATTTCTAACTAAGACTAAGGAGATGACCATGCCAAATCTATCTAGTATTAAGCCGTTGTTGTATCTAGTGTCTGTACTGATGTTCGTTTTTTCTAGTTCCTCGATAGCTACTGGTGAGCCTCGTAAAGGAGGAACACTGATTGTCGCCAATGAGGCTGATTTGGGTGAAATGGATCCACATATTACCTGTGCGACGAGTTCTGCACGTTGGGTGATGAATCATATCGCTGAGCCATTGGTGCAGCAGGATATGACAGATGATAAGAGTATTCCACCACCATTAATTCCCGGGATAGCCCAGTCTTGGGAAGTCAGTGATGATGGAAAAACTTATACCTTTTATCTGAAAAAAGGAGTCAAGTTTCATGATGGGACCGACTTAACTGCCGAAGATATTGAATTTAATGTTTACCGTCAGTTCGATCAGACGACAGTGGGCCGTGAAAATGCACCTCAGTATTATGAAGCGGCCTCAGCAGCGGCTGGATGGAGATGGGGGATCGCTGGCTTAGATAGAGTTGAAGTCGTCGATACTTACACCATTAATTTCCATCTTTCGCATCCGTTCAATCCGTTTCTGCGTATGTTTACTCAGACTGATTGCGGGCCGATGGGTATCATTAGCCCCGAGTCTGTTGAGAAATTTGGCAATGAAGGAGTTCAAGACAATATAGTTGGCACTGGCCCATTTAAAATGGCCGAAAGAGTCCCAGGTGATAGATTGGTTTTGGAGAGATTTGATGACTACTGGAATGAAGAATGGGCGCCGTATTTAGATAGAGTAATTGTTGTCGTGATGCCAGATGTAGCTTCTCGGCAGACGGCTCTTCAAGCAGGTGAAGTTGACATTATTATTGCCCCTGACCCGGATAGTCTCGACAATCTAAAGAAACAGGGATTCGTAATTTCGCAAGGTCCGATGCCTCACATATGGACTGTTAGTTTTAACAAAGATGAACCAGCGTTTGCTGATGAGCGTGTTCGCATGGCAGTTCACCATGCAATTGATCGCGAAGGTATGGCAAACCAATTACTTGCAGGATATGCCTTACCTGGAGAAAGTTGGCTGAGTAGAACTTCCGAGGCATATAAGAGTAGTGATAAGTGGCATGCCTATGATCCTGAGAAAGCGCGGGCGCTACTCGAAGAGGCAGGTGCTGTGGGTACTAAGCTTGTATTCGCGACCTCTACCAGTGGGTCTGGCCAGATGCAGCCTGCCAAAATGGCGGAATGGATTCAACGTAATCTCAACGAAGCTGGATTTGACGCTGAGATTGAGCTGCAGGAATGGAACGCCTATATCGCAAAGTTCTTTGAGGGATTTGATCCTAAATGGTCCTTAGTACAGATGTCTTGGGGTTGGACTGCTGCCTATTGGCTAGATATGTTTTTGAACCCCGCTAACCAAGCTCCAGGCCAGAAAGATATCGGTGTCACTGATAAGATAACGGCTGCTCATCAAATGCTCGATAAGCAAGCAGCTATCGCTGCTTATCATGAGGTTGCAGAGTTAGTGAAGGAATCCGGGTGGTTTATGCCTATTGTTAACGATACGGCGCCAATCGTATTAAGATCGTGTGTGGAAGATTATCCTCATGTATCCGATTGGCAGACCGGTTTCGTAGCTCGTGTCTGGTTAAGTTGTGACTAATTGTATTTGAAGAACTGACTGACTCAGAATCGGGGTGGACCTACTAGTAACGTCCACCCCTTTTCTAAACACCTATTATTGTCAGGAAATATCCCAATCTAAAATTAGGGATTCAAGTAAGTTCTGTTCAATAATAAAAATTATCCAATTTTATGCTCCGCTTATTAGTCAGACGACTCCTACTCGCCTTGTTCACGCTTTGGGGCGTTACGATCCTAATTTTTGTTTTGTTACAGGCCTTACCAGGTGATATGGCTGTAAGTTTATTGGGAAGTCAATCAGGAAATCCTGAAGCCGTTGCGCGGATGCGCAGTTATCTCGGCTTGGATCAACCGGCACATGTTCAGTATTTCGTTTGGCTAGGGGATGTTCTTCAGGGTGACTTGGGTCAATCTGCACGATTTGATGATCCTGTACTTGAAGTGTTGAAAGATAAGTCAGTGAACTCATTAATTCTGTTGGCTGGAAGCGTGGTAATTATGTTAAGCGTAGGTGTGCCGTTGGGTATCTTTGCGGCTTTACGAATGGGTGGTCTATTTGATCGGATAGGAATGGGAATTATTATTGTTCTGGGAATGATGCCGGTATTTTGGCTCTCTCTGATGCTGATCTATATTTTTGCACTATCATTAGATTGGTTGCCGGCAAGCCGCATGTATTCATTTCGGGACAAGAATCACACCCTTTCAGTACTAGTTCATCTAATACTTCCTGCCATCGCGACGGCTGCTATCTCATTGACGATACTAGCAAGAGTGGTTCGCTCAGCTATGTTGGAAGCATTACAGGCACCCTATATGCAGGCGCTGATAGCGAGGGGGATCCCTTTGCGAGTACGGGTATGGCGTCACGCATTGCGAAATATCCTGCCAATCACAATTAATATTTCTGGACTTCAAATTGGATGGCTTTTCAGCGGTGCTGTATTTACAGAGGTTATCTTTAGCTGGCCTGGTATTGGGCGATTAATTTATGACGCTGTTTCCGCGAGAGATATACCGGTGGCATTGGGTGGAATATTAGTTGTAGGAGCGGTATTCGTATTGGCTAATTTGATCGCTGATTTTGTCAGTACGTTACTCGATCCAAAACAAAGAGAGACTCTTTAAGAGTTGCAACCCAAATAATCCAGATCCTCGGACTGTTAAAGAATATGCAATTCATAGAAAGGTCTACGGAACTCACCACTGTAAGGGCGCAAGCCTGGAAGGCATTTGCATCTGAGCGTCTCGCTGTAATAGGTATTGTTATAGTTTTTATTGCCGGGTTTTTAGCGATATTTGCGCCATGGGTAAGCCCCAGCGACCCACTGGCCGCTATAGGTAGTGATCGGTTGTTGCCCCCATTGAGTCCAGGCTATTTGTTTGGTACAGATGGTCAGGGGCGTGATGTTCTTAGCAGGCTGATATGGGGCGCTAGAATGTCTCTCGCGATTGGGATAGTGCCGACTCTTATAGCATTTGTAATTAGTTTGCCGCTAGGACTAGCAGCTGGTTATTATTTGGGATGGATCGGTGAGGGGATTATGCGGTCTCTCGACGTTTTTCTCGCTTTCCCTGTCGTGTTATTGGGTCTTGCTATAGTCAGTGTCCTCGGTGATGGGATGATGAACGTGATGATAGCGATTGTTGTAATTGAGCTTCCCTACATGGCGAGAATTGTTTATACAGAAACGTCGCTACTAAGGAAAAAGGATTTTATTACCGCGGCTATAGTATGTGGTAGTAGTCATTTTAAAATTGTGTGGCGGGAGGTGCTGCCTAATGTTCTTGGGTCTCTAGTTGTTTATAGTACGACTATTATCGGAGCAATGATTCTGATTGGTGCTGGATTTAGTTTTTTGGGCATTGGTATTAAACCCCCAACTCCTGATTGGGGAATCATGACGTCAGAAGGAGCGCCTGTGCTACAAACGTCACCTCACATCACATTCATACCAGGAATTGCAATTGTTGTGGTATCGCTTGCGTTTAATTGGGTCGGGGATGGTTTGCGGCTAGCTGTTGATCCGAAACGGCGAATAGGGTAGTTACATACTCTATCGACTATTTGTTCCTTGCGACATCCGGTAGTCCCTATCATTCTAGGCATCAATCTGTTGGGTATTCGAGTATCAGATAGCACTACCAGTTAATTCAAACTGGGGCGACGGTCAGTGGTTGGATAGGCGTGTTGATATGCATAAGCAGCACGTAGAGCCACGGAGTCTTGGTATATCGGAGCAACAATTTGTAAGCCGACTGGCAAATTTAGATCGGTGAAGCCACACGGCACGCTAATTGCGGGTTGCCTTGTTAAATTAAAGCAAAAAGTCGGTAGTTCCCAGAGCCAAGCCCTATTTGTATCCCATTCTGGCGGCATGTGGTGTTCATTTTTAAATGGAGATACGATTGCAGTAGGTGTAAGGAGTAGATCATATGTTTCATGGAACTGAAGCATAGTACGTGCTAATTCGGCACGCTTATATTGAGCTTCAAGATAGTCGACGAGTGTGAATTGTTGCGCAGTCTCGATTGTTTCCTTAGTTTCATCGCATAGTAGGTCTTGCTGGGCTGGAGTAAGTTTCGTTGATAAGTGCGCTATGACTGGGGTCCAATGTAAGTCGAATAGGTCAATTGGATCTCCGAGATTTGGAGTGGCATCTACGATGTTGGCGCCTAAATCACTAAAATGGTTAGCAGCAGCGTTTACAATTTTAGCTACTTGCGGATCAACGGGCATAAATCCAAGGTCTGCACTGAATGCAACATTTAGTCCCTCAATACCTCTCTCAGTCTCTTTGAGGTAATCAACTGAGTCACTGGGTAGAGCATTCCAGTCTCGAGAATCGGGAAGTGACATCACATTCATTGCAAGAGCCGCATCCTGTGCTGTTCGAGCTATTGGGCCCGACACCGAAATTCCGCCCCAGTCACCACCGGCAGCTTGTGGAACACGACCGAAAGTGGGTTTCAGACCGATCAGTCCACAGAAACTCGCTGGGGTTCGAATAGACCCGCCTGCATCGGTTCCCACGCTTAGGGGGCCCAGGCCTGCTGCGACTGCTGCTACGCTACCGCCACTACTTCCACCAGTTGTACGAGTTATATCCCATGGGTTTACCGTAAGACCGTTTAAGGGGCTGTTGGTAACCCCTGAATTACCGAACTCGGGGGTATTAGTTTTCCCGATAATAATCCCACCGTGTTCTCGAAATCGACTAACCGCGGGGTCGTCTTCATTCCCTGGCCCATCTGCGCTAATTGCATTAGAACCCATCCGAGTTGGCCACCCCCTCACTGGTAATAAATCCTTAATTGAGATGGGTATCCCGTCAAGTAAGCCGGCGGGTGTCCCTTTTTGCCATCGTTCCTCTGATTCTCTTGCAGATGCAAGAGTAGATTCTTCATCAGTGTGACAAAAACAATTTAATACGGGATTTAATTGATTGATCCTATCGAGGATAGATTGGGTAACCTCAACAGGTGAAATATTACGTTTCCGATATTGCTCTATCAGATCGCATGCGCTTGTAAAGCATAGTTCGTCGGACATCAACTATTCCTCTGTGGTTAGGAGAAACATAGCCATAATAATTAGGGTTAACCCTGAGTCAGCGCCATGAATTCTAAATCTCTCTACTGGTTCATTGCGCCTAAATTTAATCAAATACAATTTTCGGAAAATACATCGACACAACCCAGTTG
>CEUS01089162.1_pt1 | contig 15773 bp, 13 predicted proteins | sample 427031 | NCBI WGS metagenome assembly CEUS01 (sample SAMEA2622837, study PRJEB7988) | marine metagenome | biome: marine biome (ENVO:00000447); feature: marine epipelagic mixed layer (ENVO:xxxxxxxxx); material: "saline water (ENVO:00002010), including plankton (ENVO:xxxxxxxx)" | depth 140 m | reverse complement strand
CATAGAAAAATAATAAAAAGTGCTAAAGGTTATTATGGCCGAAGAAAGAATACATTTCGAGCTGCAAACCAAGCTATAGAAAAAGCTGGGCAATATGCCTATAGAGATAGAAAGAAAAGAAAAAGGAATTTCCGAACATTATGGATTCAAAGAATTAATGCCGCTGCAAGATTAAATGGAATGAATTATGCGAGCTTTATTAATGGTTTAAGTAAGGCAAACATAGAAATTGATAGGAAGGTTCTATCAGATATTGCAATATCAGATCCTGATACATTCAAAGATTTAGTCGAAAAAGCTACATCTGCATTAAAATAAAATTTAATTTATGTTAATATATCCATTGATACTAGAATATGGTATCCGGTAAAAAATATGGAAAATTTTGAATCTTTAGAAAAAGAAATCCTACAAAAAATAATTTCTGCTGAAAATGAAGATGCAGTTGAAAAGATTAGAGTGGAAGAATTAGGCAAAAAAGGAAGAATATCAAAATTGCTAAGTGAATTAGGGTCTGTCGAACCAGATAAAAGAAAAATTATTGGCCCTAAAGTCAACGACCTTAAAAATATTATAAGTGAAAAGATTCAAGAAAGAAAAGAATATTTTATAAATTTAAAATTAGATAAAAGATTACTCGAAGAAAAGATCGATATAACTCTACCAGTAAAAATTAATCAGAATAATAACGGCAGAATCCATCCAGTTTCACAAGTATTAGAAGAAATATCAGAAATCTTCGGTTCCCTTGGATATGAAATTTCCGACGGACCTGATATAGAATCAGAATATTACAACTTTAATGCTTTAAATATTCCTGATTCTCATCCTGCCAGACAAATGCATGATACATTCTACCTTGATGAGTATAATGATGATGAGGGGCAATCAGTACTAAGAACTCATACAAGCCCTGTTCAAGTTAGAACAATGGAAAATGGAAAACCTCCTTTTAAATTTATTTCACCTGGAAGAACCTACCGTTGTGATTCTGACCAAACGCATACACCCATGTTCCATCAAATTGAGGGGTTAGCAGTTGATGAAAGTACAAACTTAGGGCACTTAAAATGGACATTAGAAACATTCTTATCTGCTTTCTTTGAAATTGAGAATACAAAGATTCAGATGCGACCTAGTTATTTCCCATTTACTGAACCTTCAATTGAAATTGATGTACTATGTGATCGTTCAGGATCAGTTTTGAAGATAGGAGAGGGATCAGATTGGCTTGAAGTAGCTGGTGCGGGAATGGTTCATCCTAATGTTCTAAAATCTGCAAATATTAATCCTGAAAAATACCAAGGTTTTGCCTTTGGTTTTGGATTAGATAGATTAACACAACTTAAGTATGGAATCCCTGATTTAAGAACTTTCTTTAACGGAGATATTCGCTGGTTAAAGCATTATGGTTTTGCAGCACTAGATATACCCACTTTGTCAAGGGGTTTAAAAAAATGAAATTTACTTTTTCTTGGTTAAAAGACTATTTGGAAACAGATATATCTCTAGACGAAGTTGCTACTAGTCTTACAGAGATAGGTTTGGAGGTTGAGGAAATTACTAACCCGAAAGAAGATTTAAAAGAATTTATTATTGCTAAAATTCTATCTTCAAAAAAACATCCAGATGCTGACAAACTAAAAATATGCGAAGTAGATATCGGAATAGAAACCAAAGAAGTAGTTTGTGGAGCTCCTAATGCAAAAGAAGGTTTAACAACTATTTATGCGCCAATTGGTAGTGTTATTCCAAAAACAAAAATGAAAATAAAAAAAGCAAAAATTAGAGGAATAACTTCATATGGAATGCTTTGCTCAGGAGAAGAATTAAACATTGATAATGATTTTGATGGCATAATTGAACTTGATGATGAAAAACCCGGAGAAAAAGTAATTAATGTTTTAGATAATATTGATCCAATTATTGAAATTGCTATCACACCGAATAGACCAGATTGCTTAGGTGTATATGGTATAGCAAGAGATCTTTCAGCTAAAGGAGTTGGAAATCTTAAAGAAGCAAACATTCAAAAAGTTAAAAGCTCTGAAAAAAATATACCTGTTTTTAACGAATCAAATGACAAGAATCCATATTGTGACATATTTGCGGGAAGATTAATTGAAGGAATTGAAAATGCCGAAAGTCCTATTTGGCTTAAAAATCGACTCGAGAATATTGGACTTAGAAGTATTAATGCAATTGTGGATGTTACTAATTATCTTACTTATGATCGAGGCAGGCCTTTACATGCTTATAATTCCGACAAAATAAGCGGTAAAATCGGTGCAAAAATTGCTAAAAAAGGTGAAAAAATTATTGCTCTGGATGGAAAAGAATATGTTTTGGATAATCAAACATGTGTGATTGCAGATGAAGAGAAAACACTAGGAATTGGCGGAATTATTGGAGGAGAAGGATTTGGCTCCGAAATGGACACCAAAAATATTTTTCTTGAATCTGCCTTTTTTGATCCCATTCACATAGCAAGAACTGGTCGCAAATTAAATATCAATTCTGATGCTCGGTATAGATTCGAAAGAGGAACAGATCCAGATTTTGTTATAGAAGGTCTAGAGTTAGCTACAAAAATGATCATTGATATTTGTGGAGGAAAACCAGGAAAAGTAATGGTCGCTCAGAAAAGGAAAATAAAAAATAGTAAAATCAAATTTGATCCTAATTTGATAGAAAAGATTTCAGGAATATCAATTTCTGAAAAAGAGATAAAAAAGATTTTATCTTCTTTAGGTTTTAAGGTTGATAAAGGTTTTGGAATCTCTATTCCTTCTTGGAGACCTGATGTTAATCAATCAATTGATATTGTTGAAGAAGTGATAAGAATTTATGGTTTAAACAATGTTGTATCTTTGCCTTTAAAAAATGAAAAACAGCCCTCAAAACCAATTCTTACCGATTCACAAAAGAATATAAATCTTGCAAGAAGAAGTATGGCTTCGCGAGGTTTAATAGAAAATATCTCTTATTCATTCGTAAATTCAGAATATACTAAATTATTTTCTGATGATAAAAGCGCAATAAGATTATTGAATCCTATATCAGAAGATTTATCAGATATGCGGACTACACCATTAGTTTCTCTTATAAATAATTATCGTGATAATAGAAAAAGGGGTTTTAATGATGTAGGAATCTTTGAAATTGGACCAGGCTTTACAGGAACTAAACCTGGTAATCAAATATTAATAGCTGCAGGATTAAGGACAGGAATTTATAAAACAACAGGAACAGAAAGGCATTGGCAAGGAAATGAAGATGTCGATATTTTTGATGTTAAGGCTGATATATTATCTTATCTAGATTTAATTAATCTTCAAAATGATTTAATAAATTATGAAATTCCTGGTCCGAATTGGTTTCATCCTGGTAGATCGGCAAATATTATTTCCAATGAGAAAAATTTATTAGCATCTTTTGGAGAAATTCACCCAAGAATCTTATCTAAGTTAAATTTACCCTTATGTGTTGGATTTGAATTATACTTAGAAAATATCACAGTAAATATGAATAATAAAAATATTCCCAATGAGTTTAATTTTTCTAACCTCCAATCTGTTAAAAGGGACTTTTCTTTTGATATACCTCATGAGTTAAATGCTGAAATTGTCATTAATGCAGTAAAATCTTGTAACGAAAGTTTGATTGAAGATATTAAACTTTTTGATCAGTTTATTTTGGATGACGGTAAAAAATCTCTGGCAATTGAAATAACAATTCAACCGAAAACTGAAACACTCACGGATGATGAAATAGATGGCATTTGTAAGATAGTGATTAATAAAGTTGAAAAGTCTACAGGCGGAAAGTTAAGAAGCCAATAGTGGATTATAAAAGTGCAAAATCCTAAAAATATAAGAAACTTTGCAATAATTGCTCATATAGATCACGGAAAATCAACACTTGCTGATAGACTAATTCAATATTGTGGAGGTCTTTCGGATAGAGAAATGAAAGATCAAGTCCTAGATTCTATGGATATTGAAAGAGAAAGAGGAATAACAATAAAAGCCCAAACAGTTAGATTAAATTATAAAAATAAAAAAAAGGAACTTTTTCAACTAAACCTTATTGATACACCTGGTCATGTAGATTTTTCTTATGAGGTCAGTAGATCATTATCGGCTTGTGAGGGTTCGCTTTTAGTAGTTGATGCAGCTCAAGGCGTTGAGGCACAAACTCTCGCCAATGTTTATCAAGCTATAGATTTAAATCATGAAATTATACCAGTAATCAATAAAATTGATCTCCCAGCAGCTGAACCAGAAAAAGTTTGCAGGCAGATTGAAGAAGTGATTGGGCTTGATTCAAGTGATGCCGTAAAAGTATCTGCTAAAACAGGAGAGGGAATTGATTTAATCTTTGATGCATTAATAAATAGGCTACCGAAGCCTAATACAGATTTATCAAAAACTTCTCAGGCATTACTTGTTGATAGCTGGTACGATTCTTATTTAGGTGTAGTAGTTCTTGTAAGAGTAATTGATGGAGAAATATCAAAAGGACAGAAAATTAAAATGCTGGGAACTGATAGCTCTTACACTATAGATGAGGTTGGGATATTTACGCCGAAAAAGGTGACTTTGGATAAACTTCAAGCTGGAGAAATTGGTTATATAATTGCAGGAATTAAAAATGTTTCCGATACGCAAATCGGAGATACAATAACAGATAACCAAAATCCTTGTGAAAAAGCATTAAAGGGTTTTAGGCCTTCTCAACCTTCTGTTTTTTGTGGTTTATTTCCGACTGATAGCGGTGACTTTGAAGATTTAAGGGATTCAATAGAAAAACTAAGTCTTAATGATTCAAGTTTTCACTATGAAACCGAGAATTCTGCAGCTCTTGGCTTTGGTTTTCGTTGCGGTTTTTTAGGTCTTCTTCATTTAGAAATAGTTAGAGAGAGAATTGAAAGAGAGTTTAATATTGACTTAATAACAACTGCACCAAGTGTTATTTATAAAATTCATCTTACCAATGGCGAAATAATAGAATTACACAATCCAGCAGATATGCCAGAAGTGACAAACATTAAATATATAGAAGAACCTTGGATTAAAGCAACAATCTTAGTTCCTGATGAATATCTTGGGGCAGTCTTAAAACTTTGTGAAGAAAGAAGAGGCCGACAAACTGACTTAACATATGCTGGCACGAGAGCAATGGTTGTTTATGATTTACCTTTAAATGAGGTAGTCTTTGATTTCTATGATCGATTAAAATCAGTTTCGAGCGGGTACGCAAGCTTTGACTGGCAGATGGATAAATATAAACAAGAAAAATTAGTAAAAATGTCAGTATTGGTAAATGAAGAACCTGTTGATGCCCTTTCAGTAATTGTGCATTCAGATAGATCTTTCACTAGAGGTAGAACAATGTGTAAAAAATTGAAAGATCTTATCCCTCGACATCAGTTTAAGATACCTGTTCAAGCAGCCATTGGCGGAAAAATAATTGCTAGAGAAACGATTCCGCCCTTTAGAAAAGATGTCACGGCTAAACTTTATGGCGGTGATGTAACAAGGAAAATGAAATTGTTAGAAAAACAAAAGAAGGGTAAAAAAAGAATGAGAGAATTTGGTCAAGTCAATATTCCCCAAGAGGCATTCATTTCTGCCTTAAAATTTGACGATGACTAAACAGAATTTTCTATGGAGAGGTGGCCGAGTGGTCGAAGGCGCACGCTTGGAAAGCGTGTAGGCGGGTAACCGTCTCGCGGGTTCGAATCCCGCTCTCTCCGCCATCATTTCAAGTACCACAAAAAGTTTGCAGAACCTTTTCAGATTCTTTTGGAGGTTTTGTATAATACTCTAATACAGAATTATCATTACTATATGGATCTTTCAAGATCTCAACATATTCTCTGAATGGATTTAAATCCCCCTTTTCTGCATTTTTCAATACATTTTCAACTATGTGGTTTCTCGGAATAATTCTAGGATTATTAACTTCCATAATCCTCTTAGAACTTTCTAAAGATTGGGATTCTTTACCTAATCTTACTTCCCATTTTTTAAACCAAGATAAGAACTCTTTATTTTTGAAAATTCTTTCATCTGTAAATTTACTTTTACTTAATGACCTAAAGGTGTTTGTAAAGTCAGCTTTATTTTTTTCCATTATAACTAATAACTCACTAATTAAATCCTGGTCACCAATATCTGAAGTTGATAAACCAATTTTTAATCTCATCATATCTAACCATTTGCTTTTATATAAATCTGTAAATGTGTTTATAGCTTCTTCAGCTAACTTCATTGATTTATCAAGATCTTTACCTATAAGTGGTAAAATTGATTCGGCCAAACGAGCTAAATTCCATTGAATAATTATAGGTTGATTTACATAAGAATATCTACCTTGATGGTCAATTGAACTAAATACGGTTAAAGGATCATAGTGGTCCATAAAAGCGCAAGGACCATAATCTATAGTTTCACCAGATAAAGCCATATTGTCAGTATTCATTACTCCATGAATGAATCCAACTCTCATCCAATTCGTTACCAAGTTAGCTTGCTGCTCAATAATTGCATATAAAAAATCAAGAGCTTGGTTTTTCGATTGCAATTGATTTGGAAAATGTCTTTCGATGGTATAATCAAAAAGTTTTTTCAATAAATCTAGATCATTCTTAATAGTTGCATATTGAAATGTACCTACACGAATATGAGATTTTGAAACACGAGTTAATATTGCACCAGGATATTTTTTTTCACGATAAACATCTTCACCCGTTCCAACTACTGCCAGACTTCTGTTAGTAGGAATATTTAAATAATACATGGCCTCACTAATTATATATTCCCTTAACATAGGACCTAGAGCTGCTAAACCATCTCCATTTCTAGAATAAGGGGTTGGGCCTGATCCTTTTAGTTGTAAATCAAATCTTTCCGAATTAGAAACATGCTCACCTAAAAGTATAGCCCTTCCGTCACCAAGAATTGTGAAGTGACCAAATTGATGGCCAGCATAAGCTTGAGCAAGAGGAAAGGAGCCTTCCAGTATAATATTTCCACTAAATATTTGTGATTTATCTTCTAATTTTAGTGATTTAAAATTAAGCCCTAGAGAATCTGAAAGTTCATCATTAAATACAATTAACTTTGGTTCAGAAACCTTTACAGGATCTACTAAAGTAAAAAATTCTGAAGGAAGATTTTTATATGTATTATCAAATTTGAATCCTAAGTCTTTCATAATTTTATTTTAACTTATTCAGTCAAAATTTTCATAAAATTTTTAGAGAATGTTATCGCGCTTTGTTTAATTGAATTTCTATCAGTTTCATCTCCAACCTCATATGTAATAGTTGGAATATTAAATTCTTTAAAAAAAAAGTTTTTAGCAACACCATTATCTTTACTTTTTACAGGTCTTATTGAAAAATAATAATTTGTTAAATCATCTTCAGAATTTTTTAACCACTCATTGACACTAAAACTTAAACCCAGATTCTCATCTGGGTGTTGAATATAAAATAAATTTTTAAAAGTAGAATGAAAATCGATTAAGGCAATAACCTTTTTATCATCTGATAAAATATTTTGAATATCAGAAAAAACCAATTTAGTCTCTGGTTGAGTAAAAAATCCCCAATCTCTATTTAAATCTTTAGAAGATAAATTATGCCTCCAATGACCTTGATCCACCCCATCAGGATTCAATAAAGGGTAAGCAATAATATTGTATTTATTCAAAAAATCTAAAGATAATTTATTTCCTGATATAATGTTTTCTACAAATCCTTTTAAAGCAAATACACCACTAACCTCAGGCGGATGTTGACGACCTAGAAAGAATATATAAGGATTTTTAGGATTTTTTATAATTGAGACCCTATGAATAGGTCGTTTTCCATTACTTAGTCCTAAATCGGAAACTTGAACATATTCTTTTGAAGACAATTGTTTATACCAATTCAAATACCATTTGCTAGATATAATTTCTTGAGCAGAAACAATTGTTTCTTTCTTAAGAGGAAGAAACTCAATTAATAATCCTTGACCATCTTCAAGCTCTCTAAAAGATTTTGAATTAATTTTATCCCAATTTACAGAATCGATGCTTATTTTTGGGTGGTACCTATGCTTAAATTTTTCATAAAAGATTTCTACAAATACTTTTTGATTATGAGTGCTTTTCCTAAATGCATACCAAGGGCTTGGATTAATAACATCTATATCTTCAGGACTGACATATATTTTTATATAATTTTCGGCAATTATTTCACACCTAGAAAACCCTGAAGATAAAAAGTCAGAATCTATTTTGAAAATCTTAGTTGAGCAGTTTTTTTCAGATTCGACTGCTTCAACAGAAAAACCAATAACAAGGCAAGATATTGTTATCGTAAATAGTAAAAAAAGATTAATTTGTCTGAGATTGAAAAACATTTATCTAAAAATATATAATTACATTTTATATCCTAACATTTTTATGTGTATATTTGTTATATATTTAATGAAGAATGATTTTGATGAGCTTTAAAAAGTATTTAGAAGAAATTAAAAAATTAACTGATGAAATATTAATTCCAAATGAAGAAGAATTGGAAAATGATGGTTTTGTTTCTGAAGAGATTATGCAGAAAATAATTGATAAGGGTCTTTTTGGAATTTCTATACCTGAAGAGTATGGAGGTCTAAATTTTAATATGAAAGAACAAATTCTTCTTACTTTTGAATTCACAAGGGCATCAGCAGTATATCGTTCCCGTTTTTCAACAACCATAGGATTATGTTCGCAAGCAATATTGGATTTTGGCACAGAAGAACAGAAACAAAAATTTTTACCAGGTATGGCAAAAGGAAAAATAGTTGGGTCTTTTGCTTTAACAGAACCTAATGCTGGGAGTGATGCATCATCATTAGAAACAGAAGCAATCAAAGAAGGAGATAGCTATATAATTAATGGTAGAAAAAAGTATATAACAAATGCCCCTTACGCTGATGTTTTTCTTGTGATGGCAAAAACAGACCTATCGGCAAAGGGAAGTAATGGCATATCTTCGTTCCTTGTAGATTCCAATTTAAATGGAATAGAAATTGGCAAAACACCAAAAATGCTTGGTCAAATAGGATCTTCATCACCCGAAGTTCATTTTAACAATTGCAAAGTTAATAAAGATAATTTACTCGGAAAGAAAGAGGGTGGTGGTTTAAAACCAGCTTTAAGAGGGATAAATCACGCAAGATTACATGTAGCCGGAACCTGTGTGGGTCAAGCAAAAAGACTGATAAGTGAAGCAATTACCTTCGCAAACAATAGGGTTCAATTTGATCAAACCATTTCACAAATGCCATCAATACAAAACTTAATTGCCGATAGTTATTCTGAAATGCTTGCAGCGGAAGCATTGACATTAAATGCTGCTGAAAAATTTGACTCTGGTGTTATTCCAGAAACTGAAATCTCATCAGCTAAATATTTCTCATCAGAAATGGTTTCAAAAGTTGCTGACAGGGCTTTACAAATTATGGGTGGAGCTGGCTATATGGAGGATAACGCAATAACGAGACTTTATAGGGACACAAGATTATTTAGATTGTATGAAGGAACATCACAAATTCAACAAAGAAATATTGCAAGAAAATTAATAAAGAAATAATGATAAAAAATACAAATATAATAAATTTAGTAGGAAATACACCTTTGATAAAACTGAAAGGTCCTTCAAAAGAAACAGGTTGTGAAATATTTGGTAAAGCAGAATTCCTTAATCCGGGTCAATCCATTAAAGACCGGGCAGCATTATTTATTATTAAAGATGCTGAAGATAGGGGTCTTTTGAAAAAAGGCGGTACAATAGTTGAGGGGACAGCAGGTAATACGGGAATAGGATTATCAATTATAGGTAACGCTCTTGGATATAAAACTGTCATTGTTATTCCTGAAACACAAACACAAGAAAAAAAAGATGCTATTAGATTTACAGGCGCTGAATTAATAGAGGTTCCAGCGGTTCCTTATTCGGATGAGAATAACTATATTAAATATTCTGGTAGATTAGCAAGTGAACTCGATAAAAAATTAAAAAATGGAGCTTACTGGGCAAATCAATTTGATAATATTGCCAATAAAAATGCTCACATTAAAACAACTGGTCCAGAAATATGGGAACAAACCGAAGGTAAGATTGATGGTTTTGTTTCTGCAATAGGCACGGGGGGGACACTTTCAGGAATTAGTCAATATTTAAAATCAAAAAATCAGAATATAGCTATTGGTCTAGCTGATCCCTATGGCGCATCAATGTATCATTATTTTAAGAATGGTGAGTTAAAAGCTGAGGGTACATCTATAACAGAAGGTATTGGACAAGGAAGAATAACCCAAAATGTGGATGGTAGTATTATAGATTATCCCTATTTAATTGATGATAGTGAAGCTTTAAATATACTATTTGATCTGATCGAAAAGGAAGGTTTGTTTTTAGGATTATCTTCAGGAATAAATATTGCAGGAGCAAAAAAGCTTGCAAAAGAATTAAAAAAAGGAAGCACAATCGTAACAATATTATGCGATCTAGCTGATAGATATAAGGGTAAGATGTTTAATGCTAGTTTTTTAAAAGAAAATAACTTACCAGTACCTAAATGGGTTAAGAATGATAGCAACGATTAGGGATTTCTGTAGACGCTATTTTTGGTTATGGATAATTTACCAGGCTATAAAAGGCTTTATTACTACATCCTTAATTTGGGTGCCCTTTTTATTTTTTTGGTTAACAAGTTAAGAGTTATTAATGCTGGAACAAGCAATAGATTTCAAGGAAGAAAGCGATTCTCTCTATGAAATATTGATTAACTGTAAAGAAGAAAACTTTCTTAGTAAAACCCAATTCAAATCTTGGACAATAAATGATGTAATCTATCACCTTCATGTTTGGAATATCGCTGCTACCTTATCATTAAAAAATGAACAAAAATTTAAAGAATTTATGGATGATTTTTTGGATGCTATAAAAAAAGGGGATTCAGCAAGAATTTATGAAAAAAGACTATCAAAAAATTTAGAAGGAATTGATTTATTAAAACTTTGGAAAGGAACATATGATAATGTTTCAGATGAATTCGCTAATTCAGATCCAAAAAAAAGAGTAAAATGGGCTGGTCCAGATATGAGTGTTCGCTCAAGTATAACTGCTAGACATATGGAAACCTGGGCGCATGGACAGGAAGTTTATGATCATTTAGGAATTAATCGAAATGATACAGATAGAGTTAAAAACATAGTTGTGATTGGTGTAAATACTTTTGCATGGACTTTTATAAATAGAAACCTAGATGTCCCCAAAAAAATGCCTAAACTCATTCTTTTTTCGCCATCAAATACAAGATGGGAGTGGAACGCAGATAATGAAGATGATGCAATAACTGGATCAGCAAGCGAATTTTGCCAAGTTGTTACTCAAGTTAGAAATATCGAAGATACAGAACTCGAAGTTAAAGGTGAAATCGCAAAAAAATGGATGTCTATTGCCCAGTGTTTTGCGGGTTCTCCTGAAAACCCACCAAAAAAAGGTTCGAGATTTAAAAGGAGCATTTAAAATGGAAGAGTTAATAGAAATAGCTAAAAAAGTTGCAAATAAGTTAATTAATGAAAATCAAACTATTTCAGTAATTGAATCCTCATCAGGGGGTCTAATATCGACAGCATTATTATCACAACCAGGAGCTTCGGCCTATTATATTGGCGGACAAGTGATCTATACTGCAGCCTCTATAAAAGCCTTAACTGGTCTTAAATTAAGAGAATTAAAAGAACAAAATATAAGATCATCAAGTGAAGAATTTGCTCTTCTTTTGGGGGGAAAGGGGTGTGAACTATATCAAACAGATTGGTGTTTAACTGAAACTGGGGCGGCCGGGCCTTCAGGTAATGGATATGGAGATCCGCCAGGTTTCTCTTGTTTTGCTGTATCAGGCATTAAATCAATTTCCTCTCATATAAACACAAACTCAAATAAAAGATTTGAAAACATGGTAAAATTTTCTGAATCAGCTTTGAGTTTACTTGATAATAACCTTGATTAGTTACTTAGGAGCCCTTTTGGATAAAATCCTTTGAAGAGTTCTTCTATGCATTTTTAAACGACGTGCTGTTTCCGATACATTCTTGTTGCATAATTCATAAACCCTCTGGATATGTTCCCATCTAACCCTATTTGCACTCATTGGTTCCTCAGGTGGTGGAGCTTTTTCATCCCTTTTTACAAAAAGGGATGCTATAATATCTTCAATATTTGCAGGTTTAGATAAATAATCAACTGCGCCTAATTTGATTGCTGACACAGCATTAGCGATATTACCAAAACCAGTTAATATTATTGATTTTGAATTAGGATTTAATTTTTTAAATTCAGTAACAATTTCAAGACCATCACCATCATCTAAGCGCAAGTCAATAACTCCATAATCAAATTTTTCTATTGCAAGGATATCTAAAGCATCTTTGACAGATTGTGCCTCATAGACCGTTAATCCTCTTCTAGACATGGCTCTTGATAATTGATTTAACCAAACATTATCATCATCAACTATAAGTAATTTCTGTCCTTCTAATTTTTCTTCCACTTTTTTTATATCCATCCTTCTTTAGGAATTTTGACAGACACAACAGCACCGTAATCTGGTTTTTGTTTATTATAAATTTTAATCTTTATACCTAATCTTTCAAATAATGTTTTTGAGATAAAAAACCCAAGCCCTAAACCATTATTAAGTGAATCATTCCCTTTTCTTGAGGTAACATAAGGATCACCCAACCTATTAATAACTTCATTTGAAAAACCATCACCATCATCCTCAATAAGGAGTTGTATCATATCGTCAACTTTAGAGATCTTAATAATTACATTTTCCTTTGCAAATTCAGCCGCATTCTCAATTATATTAGATAAACCAAGTATTAACTCTGAACGCCTTTCGATAGTAAAACTTCTCAAATCATCATCATCTTCATTAAAAATAATATCAGGCTTAATTCCTTTTACTCTTATAAGTTCACTTAATTCAACTAGTAAAGCGTGGAGTTCAATTTTGTTTACAATGTCATCATCTATTGAAGATTTTTCTCCTAAAGATCCTATAATATTTTTACATCTTGCTATTTCTTTAATAAGAATTTCAAGATCTTCTTTCCCTTCGTTAGATAAATTTTCTTTATTTAATAATTCACTAGCAATAAGACTAATTGTACCTAATGGAGTTCCTAACTGATGAGCGGCGGCGGCGGCAAGGCCATCTAATGATGACAGATTCTGCTCATTAGATAATAATTCTTCAGTTACCTTTAGGGCTCTAGAAACTTCTCGAGACTCATTAGCTAATCTTCCTACATAAAGGGAAAGGAAAAGTATAGTAACCAATAAAGAAAACCATATTCCTATCGTTAAAATATTAGGATTTATTAAATAGGACATATCATTCTGAACTAGTGGGTAATTATAAAAACCTAGAATAGAAACAGAAATTAAAGTTAATATTATTAGTATTATAGATGATCTAATTGGTAAGTTATCTAATGATATAGCTATTGGAACAATAAATAACATAACAAATGGATTGGATAGGCCCCCTGTAAAATATATGAGAAGGGCCAGTTGAATTATATCACCTGCAAGAACAATTGCCGTTGTCGTTTCACTTAGTCTCTGATTCCATGAATACATTAAAAATAGAATCAAATTGGAAAATACTAAAGCACCGATGGTTAAATAAACTTCTAGATATGGGAGCTGGAAAAGTAAAATATTTCCTACAACAATTATTGTTAATAGCTGCCCTATTACAGCAATAAATCTTAACAAAATTATAGTTTTAAGTCTTACTCCTAACCTTAAATCAGGTATGTATTTATTTTCATCAGTCATTACAAATTTACAAAATTTATTTTAAAAGATTTCTAACTTCTTGAATAGCTTCTTCAGGATTAACAACCTTAATAGTAAACATACCCAATTCTCTTGCAGGCTTAAGATTTATCCCTAAATCATCAAGGTATATACATTCTTTAGGTTCAACAGATAAAGCAAGGCAAGACATTTTATATATTTCTGGATTCGGTTTTCGAATTCCAACTTTTGAAGATTCCACTACATGATCAAATAACGCCATCGCTTCTTTTTTTGATTGTCTATCTTTATCTGTTAAATCATCTTGACTGTTAACAGTATTTGTAATGCAACCCAGTTTATAGGAGCCTTTAAGCTCTTTTAAAAAATCAACCATATTTTTTCTAATAGAACCTGATAAAAGTTTGATGATATCTTTACCTCTTACTTGAAAGCCTTTAGTAAGCGCTTCTTGAAAAAAAAGTTCATCAAATTCTTCTATGCTAACTTGACTACTCTCAAATTTTGCCCAAGCATTAAAATCTGGATTTTCAGAATTAATAGTCCTTATTAGATCAAGCGGCAAGTCATTTGCGCTTTCAAATTCATTAAATGCCTCAAACGGACTTGAAGTAACAACACCCCCAAAATCCCATAAAATTGCTTTATAATTCATAGTCATATATCCTTTATTCAACTAGAGTAAAGAAATCTAAATTAAATTAAATTAATGGAGAATCAATATGAAAAGTGAACCCATAAATTCAAACAATGAAGAAGTTTTATATTCTGAAATTGATAATATTGCCATATTAACTTTAAACAGACCTGATAGATTAAATGCATATAACGAAAATATTTATAACGGAATAAGAGAAGGTATAAACAAAGTTAATAATTCTGAAAAAATTAATGCAATAATTATAACTGGCGCCGGTAGGGGATTTTGTGCTGGAGCAGATATGGATGGTCTTAAAAATACTACTCAAGGAAATACAATTACCCCTAAACAAAAAGAAACTGAACAATTACCTTCTGAAGATATTGGTCCAAAAATAGCTGAACATTATAAAACTCGTTTTGGATTTATGGCGATGTGTAGAAAACCAATTATTGCAGCAATAAATGGTCCTTGTGCTGGAATTGGTTTAGTTATGACATTATTTTGTGACTTAAGATTTGCAGCAGAAGGTTCAAAATTTACCACTGCTTTCGCAAAAAGAGGATTAATTGCTGAACACGGAATAAGTTGGATTTTACCAAGACTAGTTGGACATGCTCACGCAATGGATATTTTGTTTACTGGTAGAGTTTTTCTTGCTGAAGAAGGTGAAAAGATAGGACTAATTAATAAATGTTTTCCGAAAGAAACTTTTATGGACTCAACACTAGAATATGTGAAAATGCTGGCTGACACTTCTTCACCGAGATCAGTATCTGTGATGAAAGCTCAAATTTATAAAGCTTTTTTCCAAGACCTTAATGATGCAGCTGCACTAGGCGATTATGAAATGCAAGAAAGTTTTGCTTCAGAAGATTTTAAAGAAGGTGTAAACCATTTTATTGAGAAAAGAGCCCCAAAATTTACAGGAAATTAAACAAGAGATAGTTTGCTATGAGAATTTTTCTTTCAATATTATTCTCCTTTCTGATCAACTTTTATTCTACAAATATTTTTGCAGAAAAAAGCATTGATTATAATGTATTTTTAGGAGGAATTCAGATTGCCAATGTAAATTTTCTTATAAATTCAGACGAAAACAGTTGGCTTATGGAATCGAAAGTTGAAGCAGCAGGTATTGTTGATGTATTTGTAAAATTTACAGCTCTAACAGAGAGTTCGGGAACATTAATAGATAATTTATTAGTTCCAGATCAATATAGTTTTTCATATCAAACAGGCAATGGTAGTTCA
>CEUS01102954.1_pt1 | contig 15785 bp, 13 predicted proteins | sample 427031 | NCBI WGS metagenome assembly CEUS01 (sample SAMEA2622837, study PRJEB7988) | marine metagenome | biome: marine biome (ENVO:00000447); feature: marine epipelagic mixed layer (ENVO:xxxxxxxxx); material: "saline water (ENVO:00002010), including plankton (ENVO:xxxxxxxx)" | depth 140 m | reverse complement strand
TATTTGCTTTAATAGTGTTTATAGGTCCTAATTTACTTAAAAATTTAAATGATTTTAAAAAATCTATTTCTTTAGTTTTTTTTGTGTAAAGCAATTTTTTTTTTATCAAAAAATTTAATCTGTTTCTTAAAATTTTTGAACGAAATACGAAAAAACCGCAATCTGACTCTCCTATACCTATCCTTTTATTTGTTTCTCTTGTTTGCATAATATCTTTAAAGTTTTTATTTTTGTCTCTTAATACATATGCATAAGGTAACTTTCTCTTATAAACAGGAAAACATAAGATAGATTTTTTTTGTATAAAAAAATTTACAGTTTTGTTCATAGTTGTTGTGCTTAAGTAAATTTGATCTGCCCAAATTACAGAACAATACTTTGATTTTACTTTGTTTAAAGCTAAGCTAATAGCATGCCCCATCCCCTTTTGATCTTTTTGAATTAATATTTTAAATTTTATATTATTATAATTATTTAAATTAATTTTTAATTCGTTTAAATTTTTTTTATTTGAAACAATAATAATATTTTTTGTAAATTTTAAGCACTTTTCTATTATGTATGAAATTAAAGCTTTATTTTTATATTTATAAAAAATTTTACTTTTTTTACTTTTAAATCTTTTGCTCTTTCCAGCAGCAGGTATAATAAAAGTAAAATCTTTTTTATTCATTATTTTTTTTAAAAATAAATGTTGTTTGGCCCACATTATATGGAACTGGCAAAGAAGATAGTTTTAAAAAACATATAGTTTTTTCTAAAAATGAAAAAAATTTAAAATATTTTTTAGCTCTTTTTGCTACATATCCTAGTTCAAGAAATTGCCAATGAGAAAAATGTTTTACAAGAGAATAATTATATTTATTGAAAACTGACTCAATAGTATTTTTGTTAAAATAATAAAGATGAACATTTAAATAAAATGGCCACTTAGTTTTCATTATTTTGCAAACTGCACTATCTATGTCTGGAACATTAACAATTAAAATTGTGTTATCTTTAGACAAAGTTTTTATTTTTGCTAAAGTGCCATTTAAATCCGTAACATGTTCCAAAACATCCCATAAAGAAATTAAATCATATTTGTTATCAATTTTAACATCAATTATTGATCCATTTTTTAGATTAACTCCATAATTTTTTTTTCCATAGTTCACCATCCAATTGCTTGGTTCATATCCTTCTTCCTGAAATCCCAAATCTTTTATTGCTTTTAAACAAATGCCCGAGGCCGACCCTATGTCTAGAAATTTTTTATTTTTAATATTACTTATTTTTAAAAATTTTATTATTTTTTTAATACTTTTTTTAAAAGTTTTATATCTAAGTCTATCCTGTAAAACATGGGTCTCATCTTCATTTTCAATATAAGAGTTATAAATAATTTCAGATTTAATTCTGGGATTTAAATATTGAAAATTACAATCTGAGCACTTAACTAATTGGTCAATCAATAATTCATCTCCTGAAGATTTGTAGATTTTTATCAAATCGTTTAAATTTTTAATATCTGTATAGTTAGATTCTTTTATTATTTTATAATTTTTTTTCCTACAATTTGGACAATCTAATTTTTCTAAATAATTATTTATATCAAACATTAATTTTTTAATTCAATTTAATATTTTCTTTTAAATAAAAAAATATTGGTAAAAGAAAAACTCCAGAAGTTTGAAATAATAATCTATCTACTGTTGTTGACAAATAAAGTTTCCAGTTTGGGTCATTTGTAAAGTAATAGATTAAAAATATTAAAAACAAGTTTAGTAACAAAAAAAATATATAAGGCAGAAAATTCTTTAAATTTTTTTTATTAATGAAAAACAAAATTGTTAAAAAAAATATCAAATAAACTTTACATTTAATTAAAGCTATAAATATGCTTAATATTATTGCGGATGTTCTTTCAATAAAATAACTTACTTGAAAAATCTTTGTTAAACTATGAAATTCATAGTTATGCCAACCTGCATTAATTACGTTAAAACTTTTATAAAAAATAAAATATTTTATAAAAACTGCAAAAACAAAAAATATAAAAAGAAAAATTATTTCTTTATTAATTTTATTTTTATTAATTAAAAAATGATAAAAAATAAAAAAGAAAAAAAATAATACAAAAAAACTAGCTTCATTTTTTGTCCATATTATTGTATTAATAAAAAATGCAATAGGAATTAAAAAAAAAATTTGTTTTTTTTCAAAGTATTTTAAGTAAAAATAAAAGATGAAAATTAAAATAGAAAAAACAAGGTATTCTTGATATCCAGAAAGTAAATAATAGTCTAATGAAATTATAAAAAAACCAAAAATTAATAAAATTTTTTTTAAAAAAATTTTTTTTAAATCAATAATTAGTAGAATACATAAACAATAAGTAAAAACATAAAAAATACGACCAACATATTCAGCGTCAAAAAAACTATTTTTCCAAAAAAAAGCCCAAATGTATGTCCCTAGATGAGGATACGATATTACACCAGGAATATTTGATAAATTTTTAAAATCATTTTCAAACAAAAAATTTATTGTTTTATATATCCAAAGTTCTGCAGCATCCCATTCTAATGTTAAATTAGAACTAATTGAAATACTGAAAATAAATACAAAAAGAAATAATATAATTAAATTATTTAATTCAATTTTTTTTTTAAAATATAAAAAATTTAAAAGTGATAGTAGTAAAAAAGTGATGAAAATAAGTTCTTGGCTAATTTTATAAAAAGATAAAATTAAAAGAATATTTAAAAAAATAGATAAATTTATGGAAATTCTTTCTAAACTACTAATATTATAAATAATTAAATTACTTTTAAAATTATCCTTAATAAGAGGAAAAGAAGTAATCCATAACATGGAAAGAATTAAAAAAAAAATATTAATTATTTCAATCATTTATTTTTTCCACATAAAAACAATTTTCCTTACTTTCTATTATTTTAAAGTTGCCTAGATAATCATTTTTAAAATAAACTTTTAAATTTCCTTTTTCATTTTTATTCAAATTATTTGCATTCAATAAAATTAATTTATCAGAATAATACTCAATATTAGGCTTGTAAAAAAACCATTCACTATTTGGTTTTTCGATATAATTAAATATTTTAACATTTTTTTTAAGTTTATATTTTTTTACAATATGTTCTAAAAACCCATATCCGCTTACATTGCAATAACCATAATGATAATTCATTCTTTCAGAATAATCTTTTTTTAATATAAAATAGAAATTGTAAAAAAAATTATTTATAGTTAAAAAAATTATTATTGCTAACAACATAATAAAGTTTTCTTTTTTTTTAATTAAATTCATTTTTAAATTGATTAAGTATAATTTCGACCTTTCTTTAAAAGTATAGTAAAAAACAATATATTTACAACAAAGCCGGTATATAAAATCCTTTCTTGCTCAGTTCCTGCTGCTAATGTTCCTACGCTTAATAGGTAAATATAAGGTATGGAAGATACTAACAACCCATTTTTTAACTTATTATCAATTTTGCGAAATAATAAAAAATATAAAATCGTAAAATAAATATACATTTTTATGGTAAAAACAATCACTTGTCTTAAGAGTTTAATTTTTTTATTTTTATATAAATTGCTTACGTTGTCATAATATTTTTTCCAGCCAATAGGATTTGGATAAACATAATCAAAAGCAAATTTTCCATGGGATGCTAAAAAAGCTTTAGCTCTACCGTCAATATATAAATATGGATCTTGAATTATTCTTTTTAATGTAAGCTTAAAACACTTTTGACCCAGAACAATTATTCCTAAATTATTATATCGAGATTTTTCTCCAATCAAAGATGGGTGACTAAAATTTTTATTGTACTCTTTAAAATATTTTTTTTCATAAATATTCATATCTTTACTTGGATCTCCACAGTAGTTTCTCCAATCATGAAAAACTGTACCAAAATCTTGGCCAGATTTTGATGAAGCTGTAAATACGCCAAAAATTAGTTTATTTTTTATCATTGGAGATAAGCTAATAATAAAAATTAGTGAAAAAATAAAAAAAATTTTTTTTGAACCATTTTTTATAAATCTTATAGATAAAAAAACTAACAAAAGTAAAATCGGTTGAAATAAAACCCATATCAAACCCAAAATTAATAAGTTCAAATAAGTATACAGTTCATATTTAGTGTTATTAGTTTTGAATAATTTAATTAAATTGTATGTAACTAATGTAAAAAAAAATAAAGTTGTATGTGCGTAGGAAAATATATTTTCAAAAAAAATAATTGAAGGATTTAAGGTAATAAAAAAAAATATAAATAACTCAATTTTTTTATTAAAGTAAAATTCTCTTAAAATTTTTATTGAAAAATAAACAATTAAAATAGTTAAAAAATAATGATAGACATTAAAAAACTTTGATATTAATTCAATATTCCCATTAGTAATTTTAACTACAATTCCATTAAACAAATTCCAAAGCAATGGTTGAGAATGTAAATAAATAAGAGAGTTAAAAAGATCATTCTTTAACAAATCTATGTCCAACAAATGATAAGTATAGGTGGGGGGACTTATTTGAATTTTAAAATAATTATAAATTATAATTCTAGTAATGCAGAAAATAAATATTAATAGAATGACTTTATTTTTTATAATTAATTTATTTTTAATACAATTTTGAATCATTTTTAATTTTTTTCATTATTTTACTTTTTTCTATTATAATTTTTTTGTGAAAATTAAAGTTTTGAAAAGAAATTTTTTTATTATTTTTTAAGGCGTAATAAAGCATTTCGAAACTCGATTTGTTTGATTTAAATAGTCTCTTATTCTTTGAAAAAATCGAGTTATTATTAAAATTGCAGATTATTTTTTTTGAATTATTAATAATAGTTATATTTTTTTTATTGATTTTAGAGGTATTAATTTTTATTTGAACAATTAAATTTTTATAATAATAATTGATAATAACTTTTTCATAAAAACCTCTTTTTTTTGTAAATTCTTTTTTTAATATTTTAAACTTTGAAAAATTATTAAATAAATATAAAATTATAGATAAAGGATGATCTAACCAATCGTATATACAATCATATTTTTTTTTATAAAAAGTATTTTTTTTTGAAAAATTTATAATTATTTTTTCATTTGATTTTTTATTAACATATTTTTTTAATTTACTTAAAATTGGACTAAATAAGTATGTATAATTAACAAAAATCAAACTGCTATTTGAATAAATACGTTGTATTTTTTTTAATTGAACTAAATTTTTCAAAAATGGCTTTTCAACAATTATTTTTTTGAAATTAGTAAGTCTACTAAGATAATCAAAATGTGTATTGACTGGTGAACAAATATGAACAGAATTTATTTTATATTTTATATCTAAAAATTTTTTTTTAGATATATTTCCATTTTTACCGTGTTCATAGTATTTATTTCTGGTTTTAATATATATTTTTGAAAAAAAATTTCTCTTTTTTAAAAAATTAATTATTTTTTTTGCCCAATTTCCATAACCTATTATAATATGATTATCATTCATGAAAAAAAAACTATCAATTATAGTGCCCGTTTACAATGAAGTTAATACTGTATTGATTGTATTAAATAAATTAATAAATTTAAATCTATATAACAATTTTAGTAAAGAAATAATTGTAATTGATGACAATTCAACAGATGGTACTAAAGAATTGCTAAAAAATTTTGAAAAAGAAAATTTAAACAATAATTTTAAATTTATTTTTAAAGTTAAAAATTCTGGAAAAGGTGATTCACAAAAAATAGCTATACCTTTGTGTGACAGTGATTTTACAATTATTCAGGACGCCGATTTAGAGTATAATATAAATAATATAAATTCTATTTTAGAATTAATGCTTAATAACAATCACGATGCAGTATTAGGTTTTAGAAAATTAAATAAAACCAAAATTTATAGTTTATATTTTGTTTTTCATAAGTTAGCAGTTTTTATACTAACTACATTAACAAATATTTTATATGGAAGTAATTTTAAAGATGTTTGCACTTGTTACCGTATGATAAAAACTTCAATCTTAAAAAATCTAAAAATTAATGGTGAAAAATTTGAATATGACTTTAGCATGATCAACCAACTTGCAAAAAAAACTAAAAATATAGGACAATTGCCGATTGAGTATAGCAATAGATCTTTTAAGGAAGGTAAAAAAAATACTTGGATTGTGGGATTTTATGCAATTAAAAGAATAATATTTGATAAATTCAACATTTAACAATTCTAAATTTTGGAAAAGGAACTATTATTTTCTTTCTAGATTTCTTAAAATCTTTTTTCTTCGTTCATAAAGTCTATCCTGACCGTATCCTCTTCGTAAGTTTTTTGATCTCTTGGATTTTTACTCAAAACTATTATTTTTGTTTCTTCAGTGTAAAACATTGCATGGTCAACCTTGGGGCCCGTAAATAATAGTTGATCTTTTTTAACAATAATTTTTTTTATTTTTTCGTTTGAATCTGTTTTTCTATAGTAATATTCAAAAGCACCTTCTAAAACATATATAAAATGCCAGTCAGACTTATGGTAATGATTTGCTCTCCAAGTATTTTTTTTTGAAACAATTATTGAAGCGCTTTTCATATTTAAATCACAAAGTGGCTGAATGACACCTCTGTTGTCAGCATAACCTTTTTGAAGATCTACCAAGTCTTTATCAAAATATTCTTTTTCATTCATAGTTTGCAACCTTTTATATTAATTAAATAAATTGTATAACTTTCTTCTTGTTCATTTACAAAAAAATTTCTTCTAACTCTTTTTTGAAAAATATCACCTATATTATTTAAAACAATACAGTTTGGCAAAACATAATCATCCGCGGTAACTATATAGTCTATAGAATTTTCTTTTAAAAATGAGAGAATGGCACTATCTCTATCATAATTTAGAGTTTTTACATCAACTCCTCTTGCACCATATATATTTTCATTAAAAAAAATAGATTGTCTATCTTGAGGTATAACTAAAATATTTTCTTTTATATCAAGATTTTTATATTGCCTGCTATTATAAAAACTATAAGAAAATTTATTCATAAATTTTTGTTTATCAAAAATTACATTGGTTTTAAAATAAGATATAAATACAAAAATAGATGCCGATATTAGTATTGCCGACCCTTGGAAAAACTTAATTAAATTAATTATTACTTTTTTTTCAGCTTTATAGAAAAATGAAAGTATTAAAAATGCTTCAAAGTAATATCTGGGTAAAATTTGGCCAGTTAAGATTACTAAAATAATAATTATTATTGGAATAAATTTTGTTTCTTTCAATAAAGAAAAATTAAATAATTGAAATAAGAATAAAATACCCAGACTATTCGTTAAAGTATCAAGAGTTAAAGGAATAAAAGGTTTAAAAAAAATTTTAAAATCTAATGCATTATTTAACCACCCTTCTGAGCTTCTTAAATGTAAAGAGAAAGCATCAATAAAGTCATTATTTACATTAAAATATTTACCAAAAAAGGGGGCAACTGGATTGCCAAAAAATTTCAATTTTATTAAAAAAATAGGAATAAAAAAAATAAAAAATATAATTGTTGAATAAGTTAATATTAAATTAATTTTTTTTTTGTGTAAAATTAGAAAATAAAAGTATATCGGTAAAGCAAGTAAAATATAAGAAATTTTTGCAGAAGCATAAAACGCCAACAACAAAACAAATAAAAATATTTCAATTTTTTTTTTGATTAAATTTTGATGCAATAAAATAAATAACAATAAATATAAAATAGCAAAAAAAAGTTGTAGTTTTTGAGTTGATACAAAAAAGATTATTAAAGGACATGAAAAAATAAAAAAAATAAATGATTTATTGTTTTTATAAAAAATAAAATAAACTAATAATAATGCAAAAAAATTTAATTGTGATCCAAAATTATCAGACTGTAATACTGGAGACAAAATAAGCAAAATTTCTGAATTAGATAAAGTGGTAAATTCAAAGTTTTTTCTCAAATTTACTGATTCTAAACCGTTTAAATAAATATAATTTGCTAAATTTTGATGTATCGCAATACTATCAGCATCGCTAATTGGGAGCAAAGAAATTAAAAAAAAAATTAAGAAAAAAAAAAGTATTAAATATTCTTTTTTAGTGTAAAGAATTTTTTTTTTAATTATAGAAAGATTTATTTTACTACTAAAAAAAAACCAGATTAAAAAAATGGAAAAAACAATAATATATAAAATATGCTTAAAATATAAAAAATAGTTAAAATAAATTAAAATATTAAAAAATAGTACGATTACACTAAATATAATAAAAAAAAGTATTATGGGCTGATAGCTATCAAAAAAAGAAATTTCTTTATTATTTATGTAAAACCTCGAAAAACAAAATACGGTTACAAAAAATAAAAAAATAAATGTTGTTGCAAAATTTTCGAAAAAACCATTATTATATATAATCTCATACATTTGTTTAATTTATTTAGATTTTAAAAACAATTTTTTATAATAAAGCATTCTAACTGTGTTGGAATTTTGTCTTATTTTAAAAAATTTCATTTTAGTGCTTAAAATTTTAACTTCCTTAGAAAAATCAGAAAATTTATAATTTTTAAAAAATTTTTTGAAAATATTGGAACCTACTTTGTAATTTCTTTTATCATAATTGCTTTGTTTATAAACGACTAGATTTTTGTTAGTCCCAAAAATATTTGTGATTTTGTCTGCCAATATTTTAATTGTCGAATTAAATGCAACTAAATTACAAATAAATGAAGGAATTTTTTTTCTTTTTAAAATGTATAAATATATACCACAAATATCATTTATTGAAATAAATGGCCTCCATTGTTTTCCATCTCCATCAATAGTTATTTTTTTATTATTCATTAATTTATAAACAAAAATATTTATTACTAAATCCAATCTCATTGAATTAGAAAAACCAAAAAGTGTCGAGTTTCTTAAAATATTTATTTTAAACTTTTTATTCCTTAATTTGTATATTTTCTTTTCGGCCATTAGATTTGCTTTAGCATAAGTGCTGATTGGTTTTTTTTGACTTTGCTCAAAAACAATTTTTTTATTGTGGCCAAACACTGAGCAGGTAGAATTAAATATATATCTTTTGACTTTGGCTTCTTTGGCCTTTTTTGCAAAATTACATCTAGCTTTATAATTTATTTCCCAAGTTTTTTTAGGGTTGAGTTCTGAAGCTGGGTCATTAGGTATACCATTTAAATCACAAACATAATCAACATTATAAAAATCTTTTATATTAATATCTCTTATATCCTTCTTTATAAATTTAAGTCTTTTGTGAAATTTAATTTTTTTTTTATTATTTACAATCCAGGGGAAATTAAACATATCATAAATAATTACGTTGTATTTTTTTAGAAGTTTTTTAGTCAACTCTGTTCCTAGGTAACCTGCCCCTCCAGAAATTAAAATTGTTTTCATAAATCTATATATGGTGTGATTTCTTATACTATAAATCATTGTCAAAAAAAAATAAAAATGCTATTTGCTATGTAGATTTTTACATTTTTTACTTCAGCAAAAAATTGAATTATAATAGAAAATTTCGTTATGAATTATTTTTTACTTTTATTGTTAACGCTAGGTTTATATTCGTTTTGTAATAAAATTCATTATTACTTTTATAAAACTAACGAAAATATAATTGTTAACACTTTTATATTTTCTTCATTTTTTGCTTTAATTTACTTAATTAACTCTTATTTGTTACTTTTTAATATTAATAGTAAATACTTTTCTTATTTTTTTATTTTATTTAGTGCAATTGTTTGTATCTTTCAAAGAAGAGAAATTTTAAATTATGTTAATATTATAAAATCATACTTCGTAAAAAAAAATAAACTATTCTTATTACTTCTCTTTTTTTATTTTTTAACAATATTATTACCCGCTGCAGATGAAGATAGTTTGAGATATCATTTGGAAATAGGAAAAAAAATTAATGATGGATCATTTTATTTAAATACTTGGCTTGACTATACAGCATTAGGTGCTCACGAATTTATTAATTCTTTTGCTTTACATTTTAAATTTGAAAATATTTCAAGCTATACAAATTTTGTATATCTTTCTTTTGCAATTATTTCTAATATATATATTTTAAAAAAGTATAAACAAGGTTCGGGTATATTAAGCGGACTGATTTTATTATCATGTCCTTATTTAATAGCACTCATATCAAGCCAAAAATTTTATTTTTTTCCATGTTATATTGTTAGTTATTCAATTGCATATTTATATTTGGAGAAAAAAATTGACACCTTAATTCTTTACTTGATTTTAACCTTAAATATTTTTTGTTTTATTATTAAACCTATTTTTTTGCCATATTTAATTCTTGTAAGCCTTTGGATTTTTATCAAAAAAAAAAATTACTATGATAAAATATTATATTTAATATTTTTTTCTACCGTTTCAGTATTATTTTATTTTCCTATTTTTTTAATAAAATTTAATATTTACAATGATCCATTTTTGCCACTCATATCTATAAACAACGAAAATACTGAATGGCTTTCAATTTACAATTACTATTTAACAAACTGGAATATGGATTTTACTGACAGCATTAATAATTTGTATGTTAAATATTTACTTATACCTTTTAAATTAGTTTTTCCATTACAACCCGCCGATTTGTTTAAAACTCTTGGACTGGGTTTATTGTTTCTTTTTTCAATTAATTACAAAAAAAATAAATATCTTTTAGGTCTTATAATTTTTTTTATATTTTCGGTTATTATACTAAACAACTTTCAATCACGGTGGTTTTTGCCATTGTTAATATTTGTTGCAATATTTGCAAATTTAAATCGGTTCAATTTTTTGAAAAAAATCACATATTTACAATTAATAGGAGTTTTTTGTATTTTAATTCCAATGGGATTGGCAACTTTTGCATCAAATTTAGGTTTATTAAATAAAAAATTTTTATTTAATAAAACTTTTCAAGCACACAAAATGATTGAATATATTAATGAAAATTATGAGGACGAAAAAGTGTTTTCAACATTAAATTATTTTTACTATTTTGATAATGTTGTTCCAGTATATTACCCTTATATAACTACAAAAATTGAGCCTGACTATTACAGAAAAAACGAAGAAACAACAAAACTAATTCTTTGGAAAGATGAAAAAGATTATATTGATAAAATCATAAGTAAAGAAACAAATGAAAATTTTGAGGCTCAAATGGGTTTAAATCGTTTTGTTGATGAAAACTTTCAATGTAAAAAAATTAAAAAAATTAAGGATTTTGAATTTGGCGCTGGAAGAAATTTCTTAAATCATAAAAAAAACAAAACAAAATTTTCTCTATTTAGGATGGTCTGTTAAATTTTTTTTTAAATTAAAAAAATATGAAAAAAATATCCAATAAAAAATTCCATTCCAAGTTGAAAAAAAAGCGCCAGTAGTCTGGAGTGGCCAAAATAAAATAAAAAAATTACAAAAAAGAATTAGAATTTCTTGTTTTAAAAAATTTCTTTTTATGAAATTTTTGACCAAAAATAAAATTATATAAATGTTAATCATAAATAAAATAAACACGCCCAAAAATCCTGTTTCTGATAATATCTCAAGATATATATTGTGTGGATGTGTAGAACATCGATTTTCAACATATTTGGTTTTAATTTTTTCATATTTTTTATCCATGCACAAATATCTAAATGTTTTAGCACCTGAGCCAAATATTTTATTTTCTTTAAATATTTCATATGCAGTCAAAAAATGAGCTTTATGATGATTATCTTTAAAATGCTTATATGGAATATCAACGAAGTGAGATTTTAAATTTTCATTAGAATAAAATAAAATTAATATAGATAAAATTGCTAACATAAAGAGCATAATTTTTTTTAATAATTTTAAGTTACAAAAAGTAAAAAAAATAAGTGATCCAGAAAAAAACATTATTCCAGCTGATCTTTCATTGGTTAAGATAACTGTAATAATTGAGATAAAAATTATTGGTATAAAATATTTATTTTGTATATTTTTTGATAATAAATATATACATGATAAATAAAAAAATTTAGTTATAAAAGTTCCAGCTACTTTTTCTTCACCAAATGGTCCTGACAATCTTCTTCCATGAGAACCTTCAATTTTATTTCCAAATAAATCTACTAAAAAAAAATTTTGAATTAGAACATCTATAATCACAAATGAAATTAAAATAAAAATTATTTTTGAAAATATATTTTTAAAATCTTCTATTTCATTTAAACAAAAAAGAATAATTAAAAATAACAAATAATATCTAATAAATCCTAGAATAGAATAGAAGGATAATTCAAAATTTGAAGATAATAACAAATTTATAGTAAAAAAAAATATGAAAAAATATAATAAATTAAAATAGTTTTTATAATTTATATATAAAATTCTCTTTTTTATTATCAAAGCAAAATATACTAGAATAGATATAAAACTAACGATATTGATAATTAAATTTCCCAAAATAATTGCAACTGGAATCAAATAAACAATTAAATCAAGATAAAAAAATTCTTTATGTTTTTTAAAATTGTAGTACACCATTAATTTCTTTGTTTAAGCAAATAAACATTTAATTTTTATGAAAGAATATATATTCCACTTTTTTTTTATTATTTACTCGATTTTAATTTATATATACAGAGATAAGATATCCACAAAGTTAAAACTAATGGATTTTCCTGATAATATAAGAAAATCTCATTCTACTCCAGTTTCATCTATCGGTGGATTAATAATTTTTCCCTACATCACTTGTTCTTTAATTTACTTAAGTTTTTTATCTTTAATAAAATTAAAAATACTATTTATTTGGATTTCTCTTTATCTATCATTCTTCATAACTGGCATAATTGATGATAAAATCCAGCTGCAAGCTAAATCAAAAACTTTCATTTTATTGTTCATTTTATTTATAATTCTTCCCTTAGACCAAAGTTTGTTGGTTAATATCTTGGCCTTTAAAGATATTAAGCATGTTATTGTTTTAAACCAGGGAGAATTATTTTTTACAATTTTTTGTATATATTTATTTTATAATTCTTTAAATTTTTCAGATGGTCTCAATGGAATTAGTTTAACTTTATGTCTATATTTTATAATCGTAATTTTTCTTGCTCAAAATGAATTAAATATTTTTCAGTACGCGATATTGATAAGTATTATTATAATTCTAGTCCCAAATTTGTTTGGTAAAATTTTTATTGGTAATTCTGGAATAAGTTTCTTAGCTTGTGCAATATTTCTTCTATTTATAGATGCATACAACAAAAATCTCTTTTTTTTTGATGAGATAATGTTGATTGTTTTTTTACCTACTGTTGATGCGGGAAGAATTACCTTAGAAAGAATTATAAATGGAAAATCTCCATTCCAAAGTGATAAAAATCATTTTCATCATCTTTTAATGAAAATGTTTAAAAAAGAATATGTTTTTATACCATATTTAATCTTTGCAATGCTTCCTTATCTTGCTACAAAAATTAATATAAACACTTATATTTCACTTGCAATTTTTTCTGCTTTATACTTTTTAACTTTGATTTTTTTAAAAAGAAAAAATGCTTGAAATAGTTCTGCATTATTTAATTTTTCTATTTATAATTTATGCTAATGGATTGCTTGTACAAAAAGTTCTAATAAATAGTACGGAAATAAATTTAAATTTCTTTGAGCAATCAATAATGGGGTTGATAGGTACAGGATTTATTGCCCTTTTGATAAATTTTTTTCTTCCTTTAAATGATTTATTAATTTATTTAAATTTATTTTTAGGTATAATTTTTATCTATTTTTCTAAAGACAAATTTAATTTTAATTATAATAAAAGTTCAAAACTTTTTATAATATTATTCTTTCTATTAAGCTTGGCAAGTATTTATGGAAGTGGATTTTCGGACGACCTTAGTCATTACCATGGAGGTTATATTACCAATACTGACAATCAGAAATATATTATTGGCTTAAATTTTCTTCATTATCATTATGGTTATTCTTCAATTTGGCTTATCTTGCATTCTTACTTAAATCTCAATAATTCATTTTTACAAGATATTCATATATTAAATGGCATAATATTTTTTCTATCAATTGCGTACCTATTTACTGAAAATAATGAAAAATCGAAATATTCAAGTAATTATCTATTATATTTAATATCATCAATTTTCATTTTTTTCTTCCTGATCAAATATACTCGTCTGAAAGAATTTGGATTAGATAGACCTGGTATTTTAATCTACTGTTTTTTAATATATTTTGCGGTCAAATATGAATTTATTATAAAAAAAAATTTAAAAGACAAAGAAAAATTTTTTTTTATAATTTTATTTATCTGTTTGTTTATAACTTCTGTAAAAATTTTTCTTTTATCCTGTTTTTTGGTACCATTAGTGTTTATAATAAAATCAAAATCTTACGATTTTATTTTCAGTAAAATTATTTGTTTTTTTTATTTATTAGCTTTATGTTATTTTATAAAAAACATATTAATTAGTGGATGCCTAGTTTACCCATTTAGCTTTACATGTTTCTCTGATTTAGCTTGGAATAGCAAAGAAATAGCATCTAATTTGCTTTTATTAACAGAAGCATCAACAAAATCCTATGATGGATATCTGGGATCTTTAAATATTTCTGAATATATAAATAATTTTAATTGGTTAAGCACTTGGTTTCAAAGGAATATCGAAGAGTTTAACAATTATATTTTGACATCATTATTGGTAACATTGTTGTTTTTTGCATCAAGCAAAACAAAAAGGAGTAAAATTAAATTTAATTATACAACACTTACAATCTTACTACTTTTTTTTATAAACATAATAATTTTTTTAAAATCTCCTGTTAACAGATATCATCATGTTATGTTTATTCTTTTTGCTTTAAGTCTTACAATTTTAAGCAATAAATCTTTTGTAAAAAAAATATTTTATTTTAAATTAATTATAATTTTACTGGTATTTTTTAACTTTGCGAAAAATTTTAAAAGAATTTATGAGGCAAATTTTTATAATAATCCCTATGAGCATGTAAAAAAAATTGGATGGTATAGGTCGCCTGTTGAAAAAAAATTAGAGTCTTTTACATATTTTAATGGTTGGATTGATGGACATCCAATTGGAAACATGAATCTTAATAAATACAATTACAAAAGGAAAATGGGATTTGATATAATTTATAAATAATAAATATCAAGTTTAACTATTAATTATTAATAAAGTTTTTTCAACATTATCTTGCCAAGTAAATTTTTTAATATGTTCTTTTCCATTTTTTATCAAATTAGATCTATAATTTTCATCGATTAAAATTTTTTTTATTTTATTTTTTATATCCGCAGTATTATCAGGATCAAAATAGTCAGACGCATTATTATTAATTTCTGGTAAAGCCGATGTATTTGAAATTAAAACTGGACATCCTTGTGCCATAGCTTCCAGTGATGTGAGTCCAAAAACTTCACAATAAGATGAAAATAAATAAAGTTGAGAATATTTGTAAAAATTTGGCAATTCATTACTTTCAACATTATTAATTGTAATTACTTTATCCTTTTCAAAATTAGAAACGATATAACTTTTTAATATTTCATAATATTTTTTGTCCAAGATTTGCAATATTAAAACTAACTTTATATTGAAATTAATTTCATTAATCACAATTTTGAACGCTTTTAGTAAATTTAAAATATTGTGGTACTTAACACATGACAAAACTGATATTATATATTTTTCACTATAGTTAAATGTTTTAACAAAATTTTT
>CEUS01180947.1_pt1 | contig 15804 bp, 9 predicted proteins | sample 427031 | NCBI WGS metagenome assembly CEUS01 (sample SAMEA2622837, study PRJEB7988) | marine metagenome | biome: marine biome (ENVO:00000447); feature: marine epipelagic mixed layer (ENVO:xxxxxxxxx); material: "saline water (ENVO:00002010), including plankton (ENVO:xxxxxxxx)" | depth 140 m | reverse complement strand
CGGCCGCGCCGGCCAGTAACGGTGCGCTGGCTAGTGCCAAACCGGTTCCCTGCAGAAACTGACGACGTGGAAGTTGCCGAAACGTCATGATCTTTGCCTTGCTGCGAGCGGCTCGTTAAACGTGAAAGAAGTTGCCGTTATTCTAGCTAATTACCGGGCCGTTCCAACAAACCTGGCCATGAGAGGCTGGATCTTTTCTACCCAATTTTTTCGACACGCTGCTGAGACGACGACGGGCAGCCACAGAGGTAGTCGATCTGCCAGAAACAACGCAGTCATAAAACCAGTAGCCGATCGCGCCCGGTGCTAGTCATTTTTCCGCACGGCACGGGAAATATTGCGAAACTTCCGCTCGGCAACAGCGTTGGGTCGGTTCAGTTACTGACGGGCAGGTACCGGAACCCGTCTGGCGGCAACTCAACGCTCGGTACGCCGTTGTTCGATAGGGGAACAACGATCAGAATACGGTTACACGTCTCTCCCGCATGCAAGGGTCTCCCGCATTCAAGGGCTCGTTGATGATGACATGGAACCCCCGTCTTTGGTTGTGTCTGCCGGTTCTGGCCGCATTGGTTGTCTCTGCGTTAGCAGCCCAGCCACCAGATGACGGCGACGGTTTTGAACCCCGTTTTGGTCCACCCCCTGACCCTTTGTCCTTCGCGCTCGACACCGACCGGGATGGTGAAATTTCAGCTGCCGAAATGCGCCGCGCACCAGAGATCCTGCGTGGCCTGGATCGCGATCGTAACGGCACGTTGACACTCGAAGAGCTGCTGCCACGCTTCCCTGGCCCTCCCGGTAGCAGGCCCGGTCGAGGAATGGGTCCCAACCGCCCACAGATCCAACTGGCGGCCGAATTCGACCAGGATGCAAATGGGTATCTTGACGCAGATGAACGCAAACTGGCGCTGGCCGCCCTCGCTGATCGCGGTGGGTCCGGACGGGGCGGACGCGGCCCGGGCGGAAGACGCGGTGGTGAATTCGGGCGCACTCGAGGACCAGGCGGAGGACGCGGACCCGCCAGAGAACCTGGCAGGCCTGGTCCCAAAGTGACACTTGAGGAGGCCGACCATTATCCAGATGCCTCACTCTACGAACCGGCCGTATTGCGAACCATCTTTATCGAATTCGACACGGACGATTGGGAATCGCAAATGGCGGACTTCAAACACACCGATGTAGCGATGCCAGCCACCGTCATTGTCGACGGCACTTCCTTCCCGCTGGTCGGACTCCGATTTCGTGGGCAATCTTCGTTTGGACACGTACCGGCGGGATCAAAACGTTCCCTCAATCTGACAATGGACCTGGTGCATAAGGACCAACGGCTGTACGGATACAAGACATTGAATCTGCTCAACTCCAGCGGAGACCCCTCGATGCTCAGTAGCGTCCTGTACTCCCTGGTAGCGCAAGACTACCTGCCAGTACCCAAAGCCAATTTTGTGAAAGTGGTCATCAATGGAGAAAGCTGGGGTATTTACTGCAACGTGCAACAATTCAACACCGACTTCCTCCACGAAAACTACGGCGTGATGGTTGGCGCGCGGTGGAAAGTTCCGGGTAGTCCCGGTGCGGACGGCGGGCTGCGTGATTTGGGCGATGAACTTGATCCTTATCGACAGCGTTTTGAGATCAAATCCAAGGACCGACATGACTCCTGGTTGGCGCTCGTCAATCTGTGCCGGGTTCTCAACGAGACACCAACCGAGCAGCTGCCGGAGGCGATCGAACCGATTCTCAACGTCGATGGCCTGCTCCGCTTTCTGGCACTCGACGTAGCGCTGGTCAACGGTGACGGTTACTGGACTCGGGCTAGTGATTACAGCATCTACCGGGACCCAACCGGCGTCTTTCACATCATCCCCCATGACATGAATGAAGCATTCCAGGCACCCCATGGTGGAGGGAGACGTGGGGGTCGAGGCGGTCCGGGAGGCCGGGGATTCCCGCCCGGTTTTGGTGGGCCACCCGGTGGTCGGGACGGTAGAGGTTTTCCTCCAGAAGGCGGCAGGGGGTTTCCTGGAAGCTTCGGCGGTTCCGGAGGACATGAACTCGATCCCTTGGTCGGACTGGACAGCCCGCGGATGCCGCTGCGCAGCCGGATTCTGGCCGTCCCTGCCTACCGGCAGCAATACCTCCACTACCTGCGCGCGCTGGCCGAAGTGAGCTTGCACAGCGACCGGCTGGCACCCGTGATTGCCAGATACCGCGCGTTACTGGCAGATGAGTTGGCCGCCGATACACGTAAGCTCAGCAGTTTGGACGCCTTTCTGGCGGCCACAGCCCCTTCAGCGGACCGTCCGCCTGCCAATAGTCCCAGTCTGCTCGAGTTCATCGGGCAGCGGCGCAATTTCCTGCTTACACATGACGCGATTCGGGACCTGAATACGATCCCGGTACGACCGCCCGCGGAACACATCTCGATCAAACCCAACGACGGCACAGCAGCAACCGTCGCGATTAGCGAGTTTCTGGCCGCAAATACAAAGAGCAACCGAGATCCCCAAGACGAGCTGGAAGATTGGCTTGAATTGACAAATTATGGTGAGACAGCAGTGGACCTCTCGGGCATGTATCTCAGCGACGATCCCACCAACCCATTCAAATGGGAAATTCCTGAAAACACGGTCATTGCCGCCGGAAGCTACCTGGTCATCTGGGCCGATGAAGATGGTGCGGATGAGGGCCTGCACGCCAATTTCAAATTATCGCGAAGCGGAGAGGTAATTACGCTCACCGCTGGCCGGATGCTAGTCGACCGCGTCGAGTTTGGAGAACAGTTCCCCGACGTTTCACAGGGCCGGTTTCCGGAACGCACGAGTCCCCTCAGGCCACTCAATCCAACCCCTGGCGAACCCAATCGATCTCTCGACGAACGAGGCCAGCGGGACGACTGAACGAACAGGCAATAGAATGTCCTCCACAACCGAGCTCGGCACGTGCCCGGTGCGGACAGCAGAAAATGCGCCAGCAAAACACCATGTCCTGCAAAGCGACGAAACTCTACGGTGGGCCCCAGGCGTGGACCGCCGAGACAATGCGTGGCCGTGCAGACTGGATTACCTGGCTCGATGCGCGTGATGTGGACGAGTTGGAAACAGCCGTGACGTCGACACAGCATGTACCGCTTGTAGAATTAACCCAACAGGACATCCAGCTGCCAACACTCGGCGCCAAGTTGCAGACACTGCAACATGAAGTCACCCTCGGCCGAGGCTTTACGCTGCTGCGCGGATTACCGGTCAACCAATTCGATCGCGAGATCATTGCCCGGATGTATTTTGGTATCGGTACCTGGCTGGGAGACGCAGTACCACAAAACGCAGCCGGTCACCTGTTGGGACACGTCAAAGATATCGGCCACGATCCACACAATCCGCTGCACCGTGTCTACGCAACCAACTACCGACATCTTTTTCACACCGACAGCGCAGACATCGTCGGTTTACTTTGCCTGCACCCGGCAAAACGGGGAGGACAAAGCGCGATCGCCAGTTCACCCAGCCTGTACAATCACATGGTGCAAACTCGACCTGAACTGGCAGCGGTACTGGCAGAGCCTTTCCACATCGATCGCAAAGGCGAAATACCTCCAGGGAAAGACCCTACCTACCAGCTGGCGATCTTTCATCACCATGCTGGGCTGCTGACCACGGCCTACGCCCGTGACTTCATCACTGCAGCCCAGCGTTTCGATCAGGTTCCCAGGTTGACCGACCGGCAACTCGAAGCCATGGATCTGCTCGATCAACTGGCTGCCAGTGATACCTTCCGTCTGGATATGGATTTTCAACCAGGAGATATCCAATTTTTGCACAACCACCAGATTCTCCATGCCCGCACCGCGTATCAAGACTACCCGGAACCTGCCCGTAAACGCCATTTGTTAAGGCTCTGGCTGTCAGCGCGCAAGGGACGACCGCTGCCCGCCGCGTTCGCCGAGCGTTACGGTGAAATCGAAGTGGGCAGGATTCGCGGCGGGATCCGTGTGGCTGGGCAAACGTTGCAGGCTCCCCTGGAACCCGAGTAAGGACCGGAACAACAGCGGCAGGAGGTCCGTCAGTTCAGGTCTCCACCAGCAAGCCCTTGATTGACGACCGCTTTCACTACACCTCATACTCGCAGTTTGCGCCGGCCGGCAATTGCGGCCCGACTCTGCTGGGCGTTTCCATTTCTTGATACTGAGGCAATTTTCAAGTGACATTGATGCTCCGCCCTGGTCGCTGCTCGCTGACCACCGTTGTCATGATGCTGGCCATCCCGCTGATGTCGTCACAGGTTCCTGGACAAGCGGCAAACAACAAGCAAGCCGCCACCACACTCTGGGCAACCGGGGATTCCCTGATGCCCGCCTGGGGGTTTTTCCCCTTGCGTCAAGCCTACGGCGGAACCAAGCCACTCGGTCGCTGGGCCGCCTGGTGTGCGGCCGGCAATCAAGGCGAATTGACCTGGGTTGCTGACTTTCCTGTGGCAGGAACGTATCAGGTTTGGATACGGCATTATGGTGGCTACGGAAACGTGCAGATTCTGGTGGACGAGCAATTGGTCATGGGTGGACGAGGTGGTCCGAGTGGCGGACGCTATGTTTGGCGGCACGCGGGTCAGATCAAAACCACCGCGGGAACCCATCACGTCGATCTGTTGGTTTCCCTGGGTATGTTTGACGCGGTCCTGCTAACCACCAACCGCATGTTAGATCCCTCCCAGCAGACACTTCCCCCAGCCGTTCATAAACCGGTCTTGCGCGCGCTGCGTACCTACCGCAACGACGCACATCTGGAACCCGCGGCCGGAAAGCACGGATTTGTCGTGGGACACCTCGATCCGTACCAGGAAGCACTTTACGATTGGCTCCCCGACAAAACCAAACCACCCCAGCTGGACCAGCTTTCCCTCTGGGGAGCAGCCGGCCAATACATCAACGGCAGCCTGGCGATCCGCGCCGTAGCGCATCTCGATGCGCTCAACGTTTCCCTGCCACAACTGATTGGCCCGGACAATACCATGATCGGATCGTCTGCGATCGATGTGCGCGTCGTTCACGTACGGCCGCGAAAAAACACTCTGTTTGAGAGTGGCCATTCCCAGGTACTCATCCCTGAACTACTGCTACGCGACGACCGGACTGGCTGGCCTCCCAAAGGTGACCAAGGGGGGTACGGCGGCGGTCAGTGTGTGACCAGAATTCCAGCACACCAGAGCCGGCAGCTGTGGTTCACCATCCACGTGCCCAGCGGCGCACCCGCTGGTATCTACCGCGGAACCCTGGCGCTTGCCGCCAATACCACCCAACAACTGCCCGTCGTATTGGAAGTGCTGCCTGTCGCGCTACAACCGGCGAAAGGATACTACGGCATCTACCACCGCAGCCAACCGGTTGATCCCGACAAGCCTTTTTACGTTTCCCCCAAACGTTATCTGGCCGAACTGAAAGACCAGGTCCGCCACGGATTGAATGCGGCCACACTCTATGGTGGTTTTTCAACACTCACACTGGCCCGTCAGGCCGGGCTGTCCAGAGCTCCCTGCCTGATGCACTGGCCCGACGGAAACGCGGCGCAACAAGTCCAAGCGGCCAGGCAAATGGGATTTGATGACCTCTACTATTACGGTGTCGACGAGCCCACGCAGCCGGCACAAATTGAACGTTGTCGCCAGGAGGCCGAGCGCCGCCAGCGGGCGGGATTACATATGTTTACCGCCATTAACAGCCAGGCAGCACAGGTTGCCACGCGGGATTTCATCGACCGTCCGGTCTACAACATCTACGTCTTTGGCGGCAAGCAGAATCGTGCAGTCACCTATGTCCGCCAACGCGGTTTTCGCCCCATCTCCTACTGGGTGAGTGCCACCGCCTACCCACTTCCCTACCGCGCGCTGACCGGACTGTACAACAAAGCCTGCGGCTATCAGGGATCCAGTCCCTGGGCCTACCAGGACTACCCCGACCAGCGGCTCTACGACCCCGACCAACCCGCCCACAAAGTCACCTATCCGGACGAATCGGGCCTCCCGATTCCGACGCTGGCCTGGGAAGCGCACCGGGCAGGCATTGACGATGTGCGCTACCTGGAAGCGCTCGATCGCGCACTTGACGCGACCAGACAAATTGCAGCGGGGAACCGGGCACCAGCGCTGGCCACTGCACTGGCTGCGGCGGAACAGACACGGAAACAACATTTCGAGTCGATCGACGGGCGCTGGTTCGAATACTTGTGCCGAATCGCACCTGGTGACTTGCAGCAAAGTCGCCGCGCTCTGGCCGAAGCCACCGTACAGCTGCAACGGGCACTGCCCAGGTCACCGCGCCGCAGTAATTCGGCCGTCCGCGATTGCAGTGCCACAGACCCAAGCACACCACCGGGCACCCAGGTTCCAGACCTACCATGAGCACGTCATGGCAGAGAGCCAGTTCGCTGTCCGTACCACAGCGCCAGCAACGCAAACCCGAGCACCCCCCAGACCAAACTGAACAGCCCGCCACAGCCAATACCAATCGCCGCGTGTACGCTACCCTTGATCACGGGATTCTGTTTCCGCGCTTTAAGCCCTTTCAGACCGAGAATGAACGCCGCGATTCCGAAAGGCAAGCCGATCAACGGCAATCCGCTGACAATACCGAGATAGTAGGCGATCAACGCGTGTGGGTTCTTGTACGGAATCAACCCGCCGGTCGCGTCGGCTTCGGCAGATGGTGTGGGGGTCACGGAAGCCGTAGCGGCCGGAGGCGCGGCAAACGGGTTGGATTCGGAATCCACCAGACTGGTAGCTACCACTTGAGGTGGTACCCGGTGACTGGCATCTGTTGGACCTTGTTGATCGAGTGCGTTCTGCCGACCACAGAAGTCACCGACCGGCTCCCAGGGACCCAACTGGGAATCCGCAATCATATCGGTCGCTGCCAGCCGGTTCGCTCGAAAATCGGCCATCACCTGTGCCAGGGTCCCTGGACCGAGCACTTTTTCCCCACGTCGAATGAAATAGGCATCCATACTGCTATCCAGGATGAAAACGATCCGAACTCGCACACACTATCACCAGGCAATCACGTTAAGAACATGCGCACCACCCGGCGAGTGCCATGCTGATTGTCGCTCATTCCCCGCACAAATCAATGTAATGCCGCACCGCATCCGTCCAGGAACGAAGGGACAATCGACCGGCTGGACAACCCTGATGAACAATCGCGCCGCAGCGGGTATCGCCTGCTGGAGTTCGCAGGATGCTCGGTACTTGCGCGTCACTCGCTGGCCGCTGGGACGAGAACGGTGCCCAGGATCTGTGCTTGCCCAGCAGACCGCTCAATGTTTTCCGTAGGTCCCGTCGTCCTTGTCCTGTGCCATCGGTGGAAAACAGGCGTAATCTGCAGATGTGGTGTGATACTGAATTTCCAGAACCTCGAACAGCTTTTCGAGAAACCCGGACTGGTCGTGGCTGATCTGCCGGGGATTGGTTTCTCGAAAGTAGTTGCTGATTTTCTCAATCGCATGATCAATTTCCTCGCCGCTGCGGGGAAAGAAGTCAGGTTGCCTGACGACCTCTAGCGCGGCCGGCACAGCGGCGGCCTCCGCACGGCTCGTGGGAAGCTGGAGCTTCCCAGTCCACGGCTGGCCACTGAGCAGGAAATGCTGATCGTCGGGGACACCCTGAATTCTGGCGTCATAGAGCAGGTAAATACGCTTGATCGGTTGTCGCGCGCGGATGGGCGGCATGTTGCGCTGCCAAACCGGATGTGGGGAACCAAAAATCAGATGATCGAACCGCCGCAGCCGGGCTGGTAACCAGCCGTTAAAACCGACGACCTCCGTGTCCGCACCTCCCACATTGCCGCGTGGTTTCCAGAACACGTTGTGGTGACAGGAGTGATTAGGGCCCTGCAATACGATGCTCCAGTAATTTCCCGAACAAAAATTACCAGCAATCGTCGCACTGACAGGTGAATGCCAGCAGTGGAATGCATAGCCCTCACCGGCAATGATCGTGTTGCCCAGTACACGCAGGTTGCGACTGTTCCAGGGCAGGTCATGGCGTATGCCACCTGCCATGTACATGCTATGTCCGTGTGTTCCCTTCCCCTGATGCACCATCCTGTTGTTCTGGAACAACCAGTTGTACGCCGGCCCGCCGGCAAATCCGCCCGAGTTAAAGAACGTACAGCCAACGATTTCGCTGTGGCGCGAACTGTAGCTGCCCCCACCTTGCCGGTGCGCATTCGCGTAGTCACCCCCGATCCACAATCCTTGAATGCTCACATTATCAGCCAACGACCAGGTGGGACTGGTAAATTTCTCATCCGCCGAAATCACCACGCGGCCACTGCGAAACGAGATGTCCGCTGCTCGAAAGACGGTCTTTTTGTCCGGATTGGGACCTGCAGGTCCAAACCGACCGTCGAACACATAAAACCCAGGCAAGATCGTCACGACATCACCACCTTGAATCGTCTGGGCAGCATGCGTCAGCGTCTTCCACGGCCGTTCTGCGGTCCCTGCACTGGTATCATCACCCGTGGCCGCCACCCAGTACTGCTGGCCGGGCGGCTGAAAGGGGTGTTCCGATGGCTGAAAACCGGCATAGGAAAATCCACGCGTGGCAACCTCTTCTGCGTCAGCTGGCAGCCGCCCGGCCACAGCGGACCCGACCAAGACCAATAAGGTCACGATGACGTTTCGCATAGGATCATCCTTTCCTCACAGTGAGCGTTTCGCCACGACGACGCGGCCCTCGATCTGTTCTCCCAGACAGCCCCAGGAGAAGTCCTCCTTGTACTGTATCGCGGTTTGAATCACCAACGAAAAAGTTGACCAGCTCCCAGACAGCGGAGACATCAAGGTATCCGACGAGCGGTACCAGGACGGGCCAATGTCAATGCGTATCCGGCCAGGGTTGTTTACGCAATGATCTCGGTAATGGGATGGCCGTGGTCAATCTCTAACCGCTTGCGACCGGGAATTTCCAGCCGACGGGAGTCGAGACCCAATTGGCGGAGAATGGTGGCGTGGATATCGGTCACGTAGTGGCGCTGCTCCACGGCATGAAAGCCGATTTCATCGGTCGCACCGTGCACGACACCCCGCTTGAGCCCACCACCAGCCAACCACACCGTAAAGCCAAAGATATGATGGTCTCGTCCGTCGGCGCCCTGCGAACCAGGTGTGCGCCCAAACTCAGTGGCAAACAACACCAGTGTTTCGTCCAGCATGCCGCGCCGATCGAGATCAAGCAGCAAGCCGGCAATAGGCTGATCGACGGCCAAAGCGTTGTTCGTGTGATTCTTCCGCAATCCCCCGTGGGCGTCCCAGCGACCGGCCCCACCTGCGCCATGCTGGATTTGAATAAACCGCACTCCGCGCTCCACCAGACGCCGCGCCGCCAATAACTGCATGCCAAAGTCTTTGCAGTGCGATTGGTCGATCCCGTACAGGCTTTGAGTTTCCGCAGTCTCGGTGGAAAAATCAACAACTTCAGGCACCGAACGCTGCATACGGAACGCCAGTTCGTACGCCGCAATGCGTGCCGTCAAGGCAGCGTCACCCGGATACTCAACAGCGCGCAAAGCATTGAGCTGTTGAATCAACTGTTTACCGATCTTTTGTTCATCTGCCGAAAATGGGCGTTCGGGCCGACTAAAATCGAGCGGGTTCTGCGGGTCAATGCGCAGCGGAACGGCATCGTGAGCCGGCCCCAGATAGTGGCCGTCACGTTTGTTCCAGTATTCACGCGGTCCGATCGACACAAACTGCGGTAGATTGTCATTCAGCGATCCTAACCCGTAGTGGATCCACGCGCCGAGCGTCGGAAAGTCTCCGTCGTTCTGGTGGCGGCCAGAGTGAAATTGTGTCTGCGCGCCGTGATTGCTGTCTGTCGTCCACATCGATCTCACAATGGCTAATTTGTCCACATGGTGCGCAATGTGCGGAAACCAATCGCTGACTTCGATACCACTTTGGCCGTGCTTCTTGAAACCAACCTGCAATGGATAGAGCTTGTTTCTTTGGTTGCCATTCCCATCGGGTACCACCAGTCGCTCAATGGCCAGCTTGCCCGGGTCTTGGACCGCGGCAAACGGGGTCTCTGAGATCGTCTTGCCACTGTATTTCGTGAGCATCGGCTTCGGATCAAAGCTTTCCATGTGGCTCACACCACCGTTCATGAACAGCCAAATCACACTCTTCGCCTGGGCCCCAAAATGCGGCGAACCGTCGGGTGGTACCCAGGCGTTATCGTTACTCAAGCCATCGCGCCGGAGCATCTCGGCAAGCGCCAACCCCGCGCACCCCAGACCCATGTCAGCAAGAAAATGACGGCGATTGTGCATCACGATCCCCAAGCGGTCTAACGCAAAGTAATAAAGTCATTGTGATTGATCAGTGCCCAAACGAAGTGAGCCCGCGCCCGCGCGGAAGAGCCACCAGCCAGTCGGCTCCATTCGTCCAGTGCGCGGCGACTCGCAGTGATTTCGGATTCTTGCACCGTCACTCCCAAGAGGGTCGCGAAAGCGTTGCGAATGAATTCCACTTCATCCTTCCCATCCTCGGAAAGTTGCTGCGCGATTAACTGTGCTGCGTCCAGCACAAGCCCACTATTGGTCAAGGCTAGTGCCTGCTGTGGAACAACACTTTCTTCCCTGCGGTAACACTCCTTGACCGACGCTTCGTCGAACGTCGTGAGAAACCTGTTGCGTTCGTTATTCGAGTGGAAGAAGTACAGACTACGTCGCAGCGATTTAGCTTGCTGGGCACGCGCTACCGGCGGTCCACCGATCGCGAAATCCAGGGTGCCTGCCATTGCCAGAATGGAGTCACGCACCGTTTGTGATTCGAGCCGCCTGGGGATCCGTCGCCACCAGAAGCGGTTATCACGATCCCGCGTAGTATTCGCCTGCGCTCCAGCCGCAGAGGAGCTCATCCGGTAGGCAGCCGAGGTCACGATCAGCTGGTGCAAGTGTTTCATGCTCCAGTGATGGTCGATCAGCTCCGCAGCCAGCCAATCCAACAATTGGGGATGCGTCGGAGGGGTCCCTTTACGACCAAAATCAAACACCGTTGCCACCAGCGGTCGCCCCATATGTCGCGTCCAGATGTGATTGACCGCAACCCGCGCCGCCAGTGGGTTGCGACGGTCGGTAATCCAACCGGCCAGCGCCGAGCGGCGACCCGTGCTCTGCGACGGAAAGTCGACAGCAGGATCATCGCGGGTCGAATGGAAAAACCGAGTCGGTGTCCACACCGCACCTACAAAAGGTGTCAACGGGTCTGTTGGTTGAATCTGCTCGCCAACGGTGGACTCTGCCTTCGCCAACGCCTTCTGCGCCGCCTGCAACGCCTTTTCAGCAACCTTCTTTTTGTCACCAGTCGCGCTCAGTACTGCGCCTCTGGCAACGAGCACAGCGTGTCGAGCTGTGGCCACAGTGGCCACTCTTTCAGCTTCAACTGCCGCGGCATGCGTGGCCTGCCGTTCCTGTGGATCCGCTTGCAGCGCCGCCGCCCGCCGTTCGGTGCTGGCCAAATGGGCGCGGGCCTGCACCACTTTCGCCTGGGCAAGCTGCTGCAAGGAAGTCGCCGCGGCAACATCTGTGGTGGCCAACACTGGCTGCGGACCAGCAGCAGTTGGGGGCCGCAGTCGTTGCTCCGGAGGAAGTGGTACAACACGGACTTCATGAAAAACAGTAACCGCATCAAACGTCGTCAACTGCAGCATGCCGTCTCGGCGGGCCAGCGGCGTGCGGCAGGCAATCACAGATTGACCATTGAGGGCGACATTAATCAACGTTCCACGCACTCGGACACGTAACGTATGTGCACGATTCAAGGGAATCGGTAGCTCGCGCACTGCCGGCGCAGATGGATAATGCCACTGACCGCCATCGTTGTAAGCAGCGTGTATTTTCGGACGCGTCTGGTGCCCGCTGACATAGACATTTTGTTCATGGTAGTCAGGATCGGTATCACGAGTCGGATCCCCCGGGGCCGCATCAAACCCAACGCCCACACTCCGCCACCGACGGCCACCGCGAATCGTAAAACGCAATGTCACTTCAAAGTCACGGGGTGGTCGGGCAATCAACCGTAATACGGATCGCTTTGCGCCATCCCGCTGTTGCTCAAGCTGCCCTGCCTGATGTACCCACTGGCCACCAAAAAGCCGCCAGCGTTTCTTGTTGAGCGCAGTGAACGTCTCCTCCACGACCGACTCGACCTGCCCGGACGACGGGGAAGCGGCTTTCCGTCTGGTCGCGGCCACCGCCAGCTTCTTTGCCTGAGCCAACTGCTGGTTGGCAGTTTTCAAATCTGCTTCGGCAGCTGCCAGAGAAGTTCGAGCCGCCTCGGTGTAAGCCGCGGCCACCCAAGGTCGTCTGCCCGGCTGCCAGGCCTCCGCTGGGAGGGCAACCGGTTTGATTTTCGACATCTCCAAATCGAACATCCGGGGCACACCTGGCGGAACCACCCGTGATTTATCAGGGTTCTTTTCATCGCCACGAATGTAGACATAGGTCGGATCGTCCGGTAGGCCGTCAAACACACGTGGAATCCCGTCTTTGGCCACGTTCAGTTCCCCAGGAACCACATCGAGCCGGACATGATACGGTTCAAAAAATGCCCGCATGCGATAGAAATCTGTTTGCGCAATCGGATCGTATTTGTGGTCGTGGCACTTGGCACAATTGATCGTTAATCCCAGCAAGCCCTTACTGACATGCTCGACCGTCTCTTCCATCCACTGAGGCCGATTAAATAGAAAATAATTGCGGGCCAGGAATCCGGTCGCTCGCAGTTTGCCCAGGTCGTTCGGATGCGATTCGTCCGCTGCCAGCATCAGTCGCACCATCTCGTCATACGGCGTGTCATCGTTCAGTGACTCGATAATCCAGTCGCGCCAGTGCCAAATATGCTTCTGGCTATTGCGGAGCTGAGAACCGAGTCCCCACCAATCACTGTACCTCCAGATGTCCATCCAGTGCCGAGCCCATCGTTCGCCGTGGCGCGGGTCATTGAGAAGTCTTGCTACGGCCCGCTCGTACCAATCCACCGACACGTCGGTCGCCAATGCAGCGCTTTCCTGGGCAGAAGGCGGAATCCCAATCAAGTCGATGTAGAGACGGCGGAACAGGAGTAGGCGCGCCGCGGCTGGCTGCGGAGTGAGCTTCTGATCCTGGTGGCGGCGCGCGAGAAAAGAATCGATGGGATTCCGGGACCATCCCACACCTGTATGTGTGGGGACTGACGGGCGGATAATCGGCTGAAATGCCCAATGCTCTCGGGGGTCAGACGGGATCGGCTCGTCGGGTGCCAGCGCTCCCTGGTCAATCCACTCGCGAATCAGTGCCACTTCATCTTTGGTTAACGGCAAGCCATCCGACGCAGGTGGCATGCGTCCCTCACCCGTTGCTGTAATCCGTCCCAGCAACTCGCTGTCGACGGCTCTCCCGGGTACGACCACACGACCACTATCGCCACCCCGCAGCATCAATGCGCGGGTTTCCAGACGCAATCCTGAACGCTGCTTTAGCGCGCCGTGGCAGGCATAACATTTGCTTGCCAGCAGTGGCTTGATCTGCGTCAGGTAATCAACGGCGCGGCGTGGCGTGCGCGCCGCGACTTCGGCAGCGCCCAGCAACACAATGAACGGCAACAATGCCGCAAGCAGGCTACTGCGTGTTAGATGAAATCCGTACATGTCACCATTCTACGAGGAAACGCGTTCGAAAGTATGGACAAACTGCCAGACAACGATGTGCCACGCAACGATCGGTTCATTCGACACGATCCCAGCGGCTGGGATTGATCCCCGGGGCAACGCTGGCCAGATTCGGGGGCACATTCGGCGCATCGTACATCCAAGTCCGAGTGTTGCGATCGCGGAGGATTTCGCGGACCGGCGGTGGAACCGCCGCGAGCTGTTCTGCTGGCCAGGGGTCAACCGTTTCGCAAGGTCCCGCCCAGGTAGGCCGATAAGCCAGCCCCAGCAGCTCCCGGGGGTAGTCACCATGATTGGCGTAATTACCGTGTACTACGTTGTGTGAAATCAACACCGCATCACCCGCGCGGCACGTAACCATCGCTTGCTCGGGATGCTCCTTATAGCGCAAGTAGGGGTTGGCATCGTTGTGAAAACTGAGATGCGAACGAGGTACCACGCGGAACGGAGCGCCAGTCGGTGTCAGATCCTGCAGGTAGTAAAGGACCCGGATCAGTTTAGGGCAGCTTTGTTCCGCGCCAAAGATCGCAGTACCCCAAGGCTGTCCATCACAATGTAGATTGATGGCCGGACAGCCCGCCTCGCTGCGTGAATAATCGTACGTCATCAAAATAGGCAAATCGCCAAATAGCTGGCTCAAGAACTCGATCGCAGGTGGGTGGGCGATCAAGTCGGTAATTGCACCACCAGCCCATTGAATGTCGTTGTGAACTTGTTTCTTGTCGGTGTAATCCGCGCCGCAGGTCGGTATCCCTGAAAGCGCGCCCCGTAGTTCCGCAACAAGTTCCGCGGACAACAGTCCGGGTAGCACAACATACCCCTCCACTTCCAAGTGACGGATTCGTTCCCCGAGTCCCAGGTCTCCCCAGGAGGTCTCCACAATGCGGTCTTTGAGCGTCACGCAGCACTCCCATCCGTCTATTGATCAGGCAACCGTGGTGGCGCTGTGATCTGCCGAATATGGAATCCGACAGAACCAGGCAACGATCTAATCCGTCCACGCAGTTAATGGCGATCCGCAACAGAATAGATAGAATGGAAACGCCATACAACGACCGGGCCTGGCGTGCTCCCGAAAGATTTATTCCAACATGCGACGCGGACATTGCATCACCCGCTGGATGAATCCAGCCTGTTGCCGTCAGCCCCTCTGGCGGCAGGCTAGTGGAGTCGCTCAAATTCTCGTCCCGCCGATCGTGATTTCCTTTTCGTCTCCTCAAGCCTGCCTGCCAACCCGTACCTTTTTCCAGAGCGCAATTCGTTATCAAAAATCGGCGGTTCATCAAGCACACTGCCATCCGTGAATTTCATGGTCCGGATTGCATTCAGTTGGCCAACGGCAGCATCCTGATGAACGCATCGTGGGGCCGGCCAGGTGGCGACTTCAAACCATTCGCTGCAAAATACCCCTGTGTCTGTTTCACGAGGGAAGGCATGCCCATGATCTGGTCCACCGAATTCGCGCATCGGAACGGTGGATTTGGTCCCGGTAATCCCCGTATCGGCGGTGGCAAATGCGCAATCTTTGCCCACCCACTGCACAACAGGAACTGACTTTGTGATCCACGACTTGAAACGCGGCCCCACGTTAACACTGGTTGTTTGTCTCCACTCCTGGCTCCTGGTATCTGCCGGTGTGAGCGCGGCTGAACAGCCAAATATTCTGATCCTGTTTACCGATGATCAGGGCTACGCGGATCTGGCCTGTTACGGCAATTCCCAGAATAAAACACCGCGACTTGACCAGCTGGCCGCAGCGGGCACACGCTTTACCTCCTTCTATGCGCAAACCGTCTGCGGCCCCTCGCGCTCAGCATTGCTAACGGGCCGATATCCGTTGCGCAGCAAGGGCTGGAGTATGCCGGCAACAGAAGTCACGTTCGCCGAGTTGATGCGCCAAACAGGCTACCAGACCGCCTGTATCGGAAAATGGGACGTCTCCAATCGCAAACCGATCCTCAAGCGGATGCCGAATGCCCAGGGTTTTGATTATTACTTTGGTCCACTCGGAGCGAACGACGGCGGACAGGTCACTTTCCATGAGAATCAAGAACCGGCAGGCAGCAGCAGGCAAATGGGCGAGTTGATCACCCTCTATACGAA
>CEUS01003504.1_pt1 | contig 15805 bp, 16 predicted proteins | sample 427031 | NCBI WGS metagenome assembly CEUS01 (sample SAMEA2622837, study PRJEB7988) | marine metagenome | biome: marine biome (ENVO:00000447); feature: marine epipelagic mixed layer (ENVO:xxxxxxxxx); material: "saline water (ENVO:00002010), including plankton (ENVO:xxxxxxxx)" | depth 140 m | reverse complement strand
AAAAATATTGAGGAAATACTAGAAACAACAGCAGAACAAGATCATGTAACAGTAGAACTGGAACATGCAAAAGAATTGGTGGGAAAGGATCTTGATAAACATATTAAACATTTAGAAAAAACAATGAATGATTTTGCTGCGAAACTTGAGTTTGAAGATGCTGCTAGAATTAGAGATGAAATAAATAGATTAACAGCTAAAGAAGCTGGGTTACCAAAAAAAATATTAAAGTTTAAGCATAAATAAATGGAAATTAAATTTGATACCATAAGCTCAACTGGAGTAATCACGTTAAATCGTCCAGATGCTTTAAATGCGTTAAATTTAGAAATGGCAGAGCAATTTTCAGAAAAATTAAATGAATGGTCCAATAATAATAACATAAAAAGAGTACTATTAAAAGGTGAGGGAAAACACTTTTGTGCAGGTGGAGATGTGAAAAAGATTCATTTATCAGGTAATAATTCCGATCTTAAAAAAAAATTTTTTTTAACAGAATACAGATTAAATTTTCAAATATATAATTTTCCAAAACCTTATTTGTCAATTTGGAGAGGAGTAGTCATGGGTGGAGGAGTTGGTCTTTCAATTTACGGTAACTTTAGAATTGTTACTGATACAACTAAATTTGCAATGCCAGAAACTGCAATTGGATTTTTTCCTGATGTTGGTGGCAGTTATTTTTTATCTCGATTAAATAATAATCTTGGAGTATTTTTAGGTTTAACTGGTCATATTTTAAATGCCAGTGAAATAATGTTTCTTAAATTGGGCACACATTATTGCCCAGAAAATGAAATAGAGAATTTAATTGATGAATATATATCCAAAGGAACAATAAAAAATTTTAAAATATCTTCCCTTAATGAAAACTCAATTCTTAATCATATTGAATTAATAGAACAAAGCTTTGATAGTAATATTCATAATATTGTACAGAATATTAAAAATACTTCCTTAAATAATAAATATTATGAAATTATACAAAAAAAATGCCCAATGAGTTTAGCGACAACAACTGAACTTATAAAAAAAGGCAAAAATAAAAATTTGAAAGAATGTTTGGAAATGGAATTTAATTTAAGTCAACAAATGGTGTACCGCAACGATTTTAGTACGGGTATAGATGCTGTTTTAGTTAGTAAACATCATCAGCCTAAATGGAATCCTCAATCAATTCAAGAGATAAATTTAAAGGAAGTAGAGAGTTTTTTTAAAGAAAAAAAGAATCAATTATTTTAATATAAACTATTGAATTAACTTATTAATAAGATGACTATTTTAAAGAAAACATTTTTTTTCATATTTATATTTTTTGTCTTATCATTTATTTTTTTGCTTATCATTGCAGACAAATTTAACATAAAAAAAACCATTAAAAACATAGAAAATGATCATGATATTATAATAAACTTCACAACAGAACCAGATTGGAAATTTTTTCCAGAAATAGAATTAAATTTTAGGGGCAAAATAAAAAACAGCACAAATCAATTTTACGCTGAAAACACAAATTTTTCTTTTGTTCAGCCTTATAAGATTGAACCACTGAATTTTACTATAAATATGCCATCTTTTTTTTTAGAAGGTTTGGAAATAAAAAACATAAACATACTTGGAAATTATAATGTAAATAATAAGAATATTAATCTTATTAATGTTGAAGGCAAAATATTTAATGGTGCATTTAACACCTCAGGTAAAATTAATTTATTAGAAAAGGAAGAAATAAAATTAAAAGGTAATTTAAGCAATTTATATTTAAACCAAATATTTAAACAATTGAATTTAGCAAATTGGGAAAGAATTGAAATACGCCTCTCAGCTGATAATTATGATATATCTTCAAAATTAGGTAGCAATGATATTTTTCTAAGAAACATCCTGGGAAATATACCTATTAGTGGCAGTATATATTTTGTTACAACAGAAGAAGAGCGATTTAGTGTTGCATTTCTTAATTTGTTAGTTGAAAAATTATTGCCAGATTATAAAAATTTAAGCAAATCACTCTCTCAAATAATAAATAACTATAGTGATAAGCCTGTTCTCTTTAAAGGCACTTTAGAAATAAATAATGGAGTTGTTCATACCACCAACTTATCAGCAATAAATAATAATAACAAAATAAATGTTAATGGCACTTACGATATAATAAATAATTATTTTGATACTAAATTATTTTTTATTGAATCAGAAAAAATAATAGTTGAAGCAAAAATTGAAGGAAATTTAGAAAATCCAAAAATTAAAATAGTTAATGAAAATACAACTTTTAATAATGAAAAAATTAAAAATGATCTAAATAAAGTTTTTGGAGATGGTGTTAATACACTTATAGATAAACTATTAAATTTAAATGACTGATTTATTTGTAATTATTCTCAATGTTTTTGGTTATGTTATAGCTGGCTACATAATAAGAAAAATTAATATAATTCCGGATCGTATAGTAAAGTGGTTTGATTTTAGCAGTTTTAATATTTTATTACCACTAGCCTTAGTTACGTATTTTTGGAAAATTCAATTTCCAACTATTAATACTTTGCACTTATTATTTTCTTTTTTTGGCTCTGGTATAATAGTTTTTTTTATTGGTTTCTACATTAGTGCCAACTTTTTAAAATTTAAACCCGATGATAGTGCTTTATTTGGTCTTGGTTCATGTTTTGGAAACTCTGTGGCTCTTGGTATACCTTTAATGTATTCAATATTGGGTCCAATAAACTCAATGCCTTACATGATTTTGGTTTTCTTTCATGGATTTATACACTTTACTTATACAACTATAATAATTGAAGGATACAGAAATAGAAATTCATCATACATTTTTATCATGTTAAAATCTATATTAGGATTGTTTAAAAACATTGTTTTATTTGGAATGTTTTTAGGGATAACACTAAATTATTCTGGAATTGAAGCTCCGTTGCTAATTAGTAATATGTTAAATCCTCTTTCTACAATTGCTCTACCTGCTGTCTTAATTTCTTTAGGATTTGCATTAGCAAAATTTCAGATAAAAAAACATTTTAATATCGCATTAATATTGACATTTTTAAAAAATTTTATTCACCCTTCTTTTGCTTTTATTATTTCAAAATATCTATTTGGAATGGGACCAATGTTAGTTTTTATTGTAACTATGGCAGCAGCATTACCTAGTGGTTCGCAGTCATACTATTTTAGTTATCGTTATAATTCTCGGCAAAATATCTTATCAGCAAATATCGTTTTAAGTACACTTGTTAGTTTCTTTACATTATCATTCCTGCTGGTAATATTTGGTTTTTAATATTAAATGATTAATCTTTACACATGGCCAACTCCAAATAGTAGAAAGGTAAGTATTTTATTAGAAGAAATTGAAGTACCTTATAAAATAATACCAATTAACATTACAAAAGATGAACAATTTTCAAAAGAATTTACTAAAATATCTCCAAGCAACAAAATACCTGCCTTAGTTGATACAGATAATAATACGAGTATTTTTGAAACAGGAGCAATCATGCTCTATCTTGCAAATAAATATAATAAATTGATTCCTGAAAATTATTATTGGGATGTAATGCAGTGGTATTTTTTTCAAATCTCACAAGTAGGACCATTTCTTGGGCAAGCCCATCAATTCTTACATTATAACGCTGGAAAAAGTGTATATGCTGAAGAAAAATATAAAGATTATGTAAAACGTGTTTATTCGACACTAGATACAAGACTTACGTCAAATAAATATTTAGGCATTGAATATTCTATTGCTGATATTGCTACATGGCCATGGGTGGCACGTTTTGAAATACACAAGACAAATTTAGAAAATTATCCAAATGTTTTAAAATGGTATCGATTAATTGCAAAAAGACCTGCGGTTATTAAAGGATATAATGCTGTTGGTGAAAAAATTGATATTCCGATAGTTTAAGTTTTATATAGTAAAACAGAAATTGCCGTACCTAAAAGGAGGAAAGCTAAAAACCATTCTATAATTTTTTTTAAAATATTATTACTTAAATAATGTCTAATAACACTTCCTCCAAAAGCCCAGATACTTATTGAAGGTATATTAATAACTGTAGACATAATCACCATGAAAAGCGTTCCTATAAATAAGTTTTCTTTTTCAGGATAAAATAACGATACAGCTGTAATACAAATAACCCAAGCCTTGGGATTAACAAATTGAAACAAAATGGCTTCATAATATTTTAATGGTCTTGATTTTTCTTCAGCAGAGGCAACATTTAAGGAGCCCAGCATTTTATATGCTAGATATAAAATATATGCAGCTCCAACATATCGTAAAATATCAAGTAGTATTGGAAAGGTAGTAAACAGACTCCCCAAACCTAAGCATACTAGAGCTAATTGCAAACCATGACCACTTGGAATGCCAAAAATATTAGGAATAGAGCGAAAAAAACCAAACTTTATTCCTGAAGCAGTTAAAATACTATTATTAGGACCAGGGGTTACATACATTACAAAATTATAAGCACTTATAGCTACTATTAATTCCCATGTTATCATTTAATTAGTCGCGAAAATTTATAAACTGTACTGGAATACCAATTTTTGAATCTTTAATCATTTGCATTACTGCTTGTAAATCATCTTTCTTCTTTCCATCCACACGTAATTCATTGCCATTTATCTTTACTTGTACTTTAATTTTTGAACTTTTCACATCGGCAGTAATTTGTTTTGCAATTGGTTGTTCAATTCCTTCAATCAATTTATACAGTTGACGAATTTTATTTCCCCCTGCCTTTTCCATACTTTCTTTTTTTAAACATAAGGAATCAACTTTGCGGCGAACAAAATGGGTAATAATTAAATCGTGTACCTGATTAAGTTTTAATTCATCATCAGTAATAACAATTACTTCAGCATCTTTACGCTCTATAGAAGTGTCGGAGCCTTTAAAATCATATCGATTTGCTATTTCTCGTGTTGCATTACCGATAGCATTATCTATTTCTTGGTAATCTAATCTACTTACTACATCAAAGCTTGGCATAAATTAAAGAAGTTTTTTTTAATTTATGTCATCCTCCATACCATCTGGCAACTCTTTTTTTGTATTTAAGCGACCTAGTTTTTTCATTTTGTTAACTTTTTTTGTTAAACTACCGGGACCATCTTGTAATCGTAATTTCGCTTCTTCCATTTTTGATTTTGCTTTTTCTAGCGATTGATTTGCTTGAATAAAAGAATCATAAACAGTAACAGTTTTATCATAAATTTCCGTAGCTGATGCTGCAATTTCTTTAATTGTTTTTGTTTGCTTATCTATGCGCCACATATTTTCTATAGTTTTTAATAAAAATGGAAGTGTAGAAGGTCCAACAATTATTATCTTTTTTTGCCAAGCATCTTCAACTATTTTAATGCCTTCATTGTACAATGTTAAAAGTGCTGGCTCTATTGGAATAAACATTAATACATTATCTACTGTATTAATTTCATAAATATTTTCATAATTATCTTTACTTAAATCTTTGACAAAAACTTTAACAGAATCTAAAAATTTTTTTAGATAAGTATTTTTTTTAATTTCATCATTAGTATTTGAATAATCATGCCAAGCATTTAATGAAACTTTTGAATCAATAACTATATCTCTATTGCCAGGCATGCGTACTACAACATCAGGTTTTTGAAAATTGCCTTCACTATCTCTAAAGGCTTTTTGCGTTTCATATTCTTCTCCTTCACGCAAACCTACACTATCTAAGATATTTTTAAGAACAAATTCACCCCAAGGTCCTTGTTGTTGGGCGCCTCCTCTAATAAGAGTATTTTCAATACGATCTTGAGCAAGATTAAAATTTTGTAAAGATTGTTGAATAGAATTCATATGATTTCTAAGAGATATAAGATTTTCATCTTCTTCAGTTTCTTTATATTTTTTAGAATTTTTTATAAAATAAAGTACTGTTAAAACTCCAACTCCACAGAAAAATCCAACTAAAAAAACAATTACTTGATTGCTAAATTCCATTTCAAAAAATTTTTATTGCCCAAATTATTGAAAAATATATTACCAAATATCTTCCTACTTTCCCAATGGATACTAATATTAAAAAAGGAATTATCGGATATCGAAGAGTACCTGCAACAAAAGTTATAGGATCTCCTATAAATGGAACCCAAGACAATAATAATGACCATTTTCCATATTTATTAAATAATTCAGTTCCTTTTTGTATTTTATTTTGTTTAATTGGAAACCACGACTTCTTGATAAAATAATTTACATAATAGCCGCAAATCCAATTAAATACTGATCCTAAAACATTTCCAGTTGAAGCTGCCATTAATAATAAAAAATTATTATATTTATTTAGAGATAAAAGTGTTGCAAAGTACATTTCTGATCCAAAAGGAACTATAGTGGCAACCATAAAACATACTGCTAATAAAGAAATATAAATCACAGTGTATTTTTTAGACTAAAGAACTTGTTTCACCAATTACAATATAAGAAATTTACAATATTGATTCTATCTTCGGCATTAAATGAATAAGTTCTTTTGTGTATTCATGAGTAGGATTGTTAAAAAGCTTTTCTGTTTCATTTATTTCACATACCTTGCCATTTTTTAACACAGTTATTCTATCACACATTTGTCTGATTACTGGTAAATCATGGCTGATAAACAAAATGGTTAGATTTAATTCATCTTGAAGATCTTTTAACAAATTAAGAACTTGTGCTTGAATGCTTACATCCAAAGCTGATGTTGGTTCATCGCATATAAGAAGCCTAGGTCTTGTTGCTAAAGCTCGAGCTATTGAAATTCTTTGTCTTTGACCGCCTGAAAATTCATGAGGATATCTGTCTAGAGATTGTCTTGTCATGCCCACAATATCAATTAAATCATAAACATTACTTTGTATTTCATTTGAATTAATATTTTTTTGAAAAAATTTAATTGGTTCTGCAATAATGTCTTTTACTTTAAAACGCGGATTTAGAGAGGAGTAAGGATCTTGAAAAATCATTTGAATTTGACCTCTATATTTATATTTAATTTTTCTATTTTTAGGATCATGTAGAGAAATATTTTCAAAATAAACCTCACCTGATGTTGGTTTTACTAAACTTGTAATGATCTTTGCAATTGTAGACTTACCTGAACCTGACTCACCCACCAAACCAAATGACTCTCCTTCAAAAATATTAAAAGAAACATCATCCAATGCCTTAAGTTTATCAGTTTTTTTTGATGAAAGAATTACTGATCCTTCATCAAAAATTTTAGTTATATTTTCAAATTTTAATAATTGCTCATTAGAGCTTTCTCTTGCACCCCAGTTTTTAATGATATTATTTGTAAGGTTTGTTGAATTTTCTGAAATTTCCTTTCCCTCAGGACTTATTAACTTAAATCTATCTATTTTTTTATTTGTTGGAGGAACAGACATTACTAAACTTTTACATTCATTAGATTGCGGATTGGTTAAAATATTTAATGTTTTTCCTTGTTCTACAATTTTTCCATATCTCATAACAACAACTTTATCAGTTGTTTCTGCTATTACACCCATGTCATGAGTAATAATAATAACACCTAAATTTCTTTGAACAGTTAAATCTTTTAACAACTTTAATATTTGGAATTGTATGCTAACATCCAATGCGGTTGTGGGCTCATCTGCAATAATTAAATCGGGTTCACAACTTATTGCTAGAGCTATTACTACTCGCTGTCGCATACCTCCACTAAATTGATGAGGATATTCATTAATTCTCTTTTCGGGATTTTCAATCCCTACTTCGCGCAATAAATTAACTGATCTTCTAATAGCCTCCTCTGTAGATAACTTTAGATGTGTTTGTATAGTTTCGACTAATTGATCTTTAATTCTAAACAATGGATTTAAAGAAGTTTGAGGATCTTGAAATACAAATCCAATTTTTTTACCTCTTATAGTTTGTATAATGTTTTCATTTTGACAACATTCAATATCGTCAAGTCTTATTGAGCCGTTAGTAATTTTACCAGGCTTATCTATTAAATTGATAATTGCGTTGGCCACCGTAGATTTACCTGATCCAGACTCACCAACAATGCCAAGTATTTCTCCTCTTTCAAGTGTAAAAGTTACATCTTTACTAGCCTCAATAGTTTCTTTTCGAGTTAAATATTTGATATCTAAATTACTAACTTCTAAAAAACTCATCGTGTTTTTAATTTTGGATTTAACGTATCTCTCATCCAATCTCCTAATAAATTTATAGATAATGCTAGAACTACTAAAAAAATTGCAGGAAAAAATGTTATCCACCATTCACCAGAAAATAAGAAATTATTCCCAAATCTAATTAATGTTCCAAGAGATGGAGTAGTAGGAGGAACGCCAACTCCTAAAAAACTTAAAGTTGATTCAGTTATTATAGCTAGAGCAAGTCCAATTGTTGCTATTACAAGAACAGGTCTCAATATATTTGGCAAAATATGTTTAAACATAATCACAATATTTGATAAACCAATAATTTTAGAAGCTGATATATATTCTTTATTTTTTTCAACTAAAGTTGCTGCCCTAGTAACTCTAGCAAATTGAGGCCATTCTGAAATTCCTATAGCAAATATTAAAACATATATTGCCATATCATCATGCAAGGATTTTGAGATAAATCCTCTTGCTATTCCATCAACTAATAAAGCCATTAAAATGCTTGGAATGGTTAATTGAACATCAGTAAATCGCATTACGATAATTTCGTATCTGCCTCCTAAGTAACCTGAAGTTACACCTAAAAAAACACCTAAAATCATAGCAAATAATATTGAGGCAAAACCAACAATCAGAGAAATTCTTGATCCATAAATCATTGTTGATAGCATATCTCTTCCCTGTTGATCAGTACCTAAAAGAAAGTTTATATTTCCTCCTTCTGACCAAACTGGGGGTGTAAAAGCATCCATTAAAGAAACATTCAAAGGATTGAACGGATCGTATGGAGAAACTAACTCTGCAAATATAGAGCAAAATAAAATAATTAAAAAAACAATTGCTGAAATAATTGCAATTTTTGACTTTAAGAAACTATAGCCAATATCACTATCAATGATTTTATGTAAAGTTTTAGCAATCATTCTGAAGATGTCTCTTCTTTTATTCTAATTCTAGGATCAATGAAATAATAAGCTATATCAACAATAAAATTAATCATTACAAAAATAAAAGCTACCATAATTAAATAAGCAGACATTATTGGAATATCGACGAAATGAACCGCGTTAATGAATAAGAAACCCATTCCTGGCCATTGAAAAACAGTTTCAGTGATAATTGAAAATGCAATTAATGTACCGACGTTAATTCCTGTTATTGTAATAACTGGAATAAGACCATTTTTTAAAGCATGTTTAAAATTAATAATATTCTTTTTAATACCTCTAGCTCTTGCAAACTTAATATAATCGGTTTGCAAAATTTCCATTATTTCAGCTCTAACTAATCTGATGATGTAAGTCATTTGAAAAAGACTTAGTGTTATAGAAGGTAAAATAATTGCTTTAATTCCGCTTAGAGTTAAAAAGCCAGTGCTCCAAAAACCAATATCAACGACTTCTCCTCTTCCAAATGAAGGGAGAATTCCTAGAATAACTGAAAATAAATAAATGAATAAAATACCAATAACAAAAGTAGGTAGCGAAACACCAAAGAGAGATAAAATTAATATAACATTGCTTAAGAAACCATCACGGTTAATACCTGTATAAACACCAAAAGCAACACCAGATACAATTGCTATGAGTGCTGAAATAAAAACTAGTTCTAAAGTGGCGGGTAGTCTCTCAGAAATTAATTCAGCAACAGGTCTTCTTAATTGATATGAAATTCCAAATTCACCTACAGAAGCATTCCGGACAAATCTTAAAAACTGAATATAAACAGGATCATTTAATCCTAATTTTTCTCTAATCTCCTGTCTCTTTTCTGTTGAAGCTTCTTGACCAACCATATTATGAACTGGATCACCTACAAAATTAAATAAAGAAAAAGAAACAAATGCTACAACCAACATAACAAGTACAGATTGTATTAGTCGTTTAAGAAAATAATTTGTCATTTAAATATTAAGAAATACTGGCCAATATTTAATTGGCCAGTAATTTATTATTAAATTAGTTTACTTTAGCGTGACGAAATAGAGGTTCGTTATTAGTTCTTATAGGAACATTTACGTTACCTTTACTACCCCAAGATATAACTTGGTGATGAAGAGGCAAATACGGCATATTATCTTGAACAATAGCCCAAGCTTCAGCAATATTAGCATTTCTCTTATCTAAGTTAGTTTCAGTTAACATAGTACCTACTAATTCATCTACACGAGCATCACTAAATCCAACTTTATTCCAACTACCTTCAGATGAAAGCAAGAATGAATAAACATAATGACTATCAAAAGTAGGGACACCCCAACCTAGCATATAAAAATCACTCAGATCATTTTGTAAATCTTTGAAATGAATACTTTTAGGTTGAGCATCTAAATTCACTTTAACTCCTACTTTTGCAAACATACCAACTGCAGCAACACAAATTGCTTCATCATTGATATATCGATTATTAGGACAGTCCAAAGTTACTTCAAAGCCATCTGGATAACCAGCTTCAGCAAGAAGTTTTTTTGATAGTTCCGGATCATATGGCAATCTAGCATCTAATGCATCAGTATATCCTTGAACACCAGGATAGGTGATCATACCTGCAGGTTGACTAAGGCCTCTCATTACTTTGTCCTTAATCGCATCCATATCAAGAGCGTGATACATTGCTAAACGAACTCTTTTATCTTTAAACGGATTAGCACCTTTTATATTTGAAGATCTTAATTCATCAGATCCTTGGTCCATACCAAAAAAAACAGTTCTTGCTTGAGGAGTACTTTCAACTTTATGACTAGAAGAGCTATTAATCCTATTAATATCTTGTGCTGGAGTAAAATTAGTAAAATCTATGTCTCCAGATAATAATGCAGCTACTCTTGTCGCATCATTTTTAATAGGTAATAATTCTATTCGATCAATATTGTGTTGAGATTGATCTCCCCACCAAGAATCATTTCTTTCAAAAACAGTTCTTGTATCCTGTTCTCTTAAAGTAATTTTAAATGGACCTGTTCCCATTGCATTAATTGAACAATAAGTTTCTTCAGAAGCATCAAAGTCTTGTGATAATTCGCAACCATTCTGTTTTGACCATCCCTCAGACATAATAAATATTTGAGATAATTGATTTAACAAAATAGGATTTGGTCCTTCTGTTTTAATTTCAACAGTTGAAGGATTAAGAGCTTTAACTGAAGTAATGCTATCTATTAATTCAATCATATCAGAAGCGCCTGAAAGAGCTCTATTGATACTAAACACAACATCGCTTGCTCTTAATGCTTTTCCATTTGAAAATGTTACACCATCACGAAGAGTAAATACCCATGTTTCAGGGTCAGTAGCTTCCCATGATGTAGCTAATTGTGGTTCAAGTGACATATCTATACCGCGAGTAACTAAACTCTCGTATACCTGTCTAGAAACCATGTGAGTTGGTCCTTCATTTTGTGCATGAGGATCAAGTGTCAGGGAATCTCCCGGCATTGACCATTTTATTGAAGCAGCAAATAAAGGGGAAACTAAACCCACAACAATTAACGATAAAAAAATATTAAGTATTTTTTTCATAATTTATTTCCTCCATAGAAATTCAATAAAGAAACAATACAACTAACTAGTTTTAATTCAATATTAATATATAGCCCTTAAAATATAGCTGTTTATAAGGATTTTTTGATATCTCATAAATATCATCTCTTAATTAACTAGCCTTTCAATCAGTTTAACATGCTCATCACTATCATTTAGGCATGGAATATATTTAAAGTAATTACCTCCAGATTCAATAAAGTCATTTTCAAACTGTATAGCTATTTCCTCTAAAGTCTCCAAACAATCGATACTAAAAGTTGGAGAAATAATATTGATTGATTTAATTCCTTTCTTAGGAAGGTCAGTTAATAAATTTTCAGTATAGGGTTTTGTCCATTCTCCAAATCCAAACTTTGAATGAAATGATGTGATGTAATCTTTATGATCAAGACTAAGGTTTTTTGCAATTAATTCTGAAGTATTACAGCAAGCTTGATAGTAAGTATCGCCTTTATCTACATATTTTTTTGGTAAACCATGATATGAAAAAACTAATAAATCTTTTTTCCCGTTTTCTTTCCATTCATTTTTTATTTTATTACCTATTGAACTAACAAATAGATGTTCATTATAATATTCTTTAATAATTTCATAATCTAGTTCCCAATTTAATTCTTTTAAAGATAACTGAACTTTATCAATAACACTTTCAGTGGTAGAATAAGAAAATTGAGGAAAAAGAGGAAGAATTATCAATTTAGAAATTTTTTGTTCACGAAAACAGATTAACTGATCTTTTATATTTGGTTCACCGTATCGCATTGCAAGACGATAATATATACCTTTATCACCAATACCCTTGTTTAGTTTTTTAATTAATTTTTTTGAAAGTACTAGTAAAGGTGATCCATCTTTCATCCAAATTTTTCTATAATCTTTAATTTTTTTTTGTGGTCTAAAAGGCAATATAAATAAATAAAGTATAGGTAACCAAAATAGTCTAGGAAGATGAATAACCCTTTTGTCTGATAAAAATTCTTTTAAATATAATCGAATAGATTGAGAATCTAATGAAGAAGGTGATCCTGTATTAACAATTAAAATACCTTTAATATTATTTTTTTTCATCTACAGGTAACTCACTTGGGAAAGTCAATACCCAACGTGCTACGATTATTAAAGTAACAGCAAGTATAGCGGTAAAATAAATATTTTGGATAGAATAGTGAAACAATATCACTGCAAAAATCTGTAATATTACCATTAAAGTTTTTGCTTTTCGCGGTACTACTCTATGTGACTCCCAATTCTGCAACATGGGTCCAAATCTTTTATGACTTAATAGCCAAGCATGAAATTTTTTAGAACTTTGAGCAAACGCCCATAACGCAACAATTAAAAAAGGTGTCGTTGGAATTCCTGGTACAAAAATACCAACAAAAGCTAAACCAACACATAACCATCCTAGGGATAATAATATTATTCTTTTCATGCTCTCACAATAATTTAAAAAAAATTATAATTATTTTGTAACTTATAGAAAATTATTCATTGTGTCACAGGATCATTTTTACTTTTCGAACTATATCCGTAATAAATAACAGCTAAAGTAATTATTGCTCCACCAATAAGTACAGTTAAAGTTGGTACTTCATTAATACCGAAAATAGGAATCCATACCCACAAAACTCCACCAACAACTTCCATTAATGATAGTAAAGCAAGTTCTGCAGAGGGTAAATACTTTGCCCCTAAGCTATAGAGTATTAAACCTGTTGCTACAAATAAACCATGTAACAAACTTAAGTAAGAGTTTTTTATAGGCATAGTTGTAAAAGGTTCAAAAGAAAAATCTAAAAATAAAAAAGAAAAAAATGAACAAAATAATCCTGCAAGTACAACAGTTGCAAATTTAGGTGTTTCAGGTTTCCATCTTATAGTAACTGTGTATAAAGCAAAACCTGCTGCAGATACAAGTCCGATTATTGCACCTATTATTGTACCAGATATAGAGTCATTAATGATCATTACACACACACCAATAAAAGCAATAATCATTGCTATAAACGTTGAACGATTTAAAACTTCGCCAAGAAGAATATATGCAAATATTGCAGCAATAAATGGCATAGCAGCTAACATAAAAAGAGTCACTGCTGCAGTAGTTATGGTAATTGAATAAATAAATCCTGTAAAAGCTGTAGCTAAAAATATTCCTCCCAAAACTCCCGAGATACCAATATTAAAAAAATTCTTATAAAAACTTAAACCTTCTTTAACAAAAAGATAAATTAATAGGATTAAAGCTATAGAAAAGCCCCTATAAAATAAATATTGAAAAACATATAAATTTGCTTCATGCATATGACGCACAACTACAGCTCCAAAACTCCAGGAAAGCCCTGCTAATAATACTACAATAAATGCATAAAAATAATTATTGGTTTCCATAAAATCAAATAAGTATCTGTAATAAAAGTTATAAAAAGTAAATTAGAATATTCTAAAAATTTAAAGATTTAAAAATTAATTACAAGTACCTATTGATCCAAGGGCACATTTTTTACCATCTACCCAAATAGCACCTGATAAATTAGCCTCTTCAAAAATAGCTCCAGAAATGTTTGCCCCCAAAAAATTAGCTTCAAATAAATTAGCCCCTTTAAAGGAAGATGCAAATAAATTTGCACCCTCAAAATTCACCTTTGCTAAATTTGCATTTTCAAAATTAGCGTTATTGCAGTTAGCTCCTTGTAAGTTAGATGCATATAAATTTGAATTACTAAAGTTAGAAAAAATGAAATTCCCTACTGAAAGATTAGAATTATTTAGTTGCGATTTTTCAAGATTTGCTAAAGAAAGATTGACTCCTGACATTTCAGCTTTTGCTAAGCCTACACCTTTTAAATCTAAATTTTCTACAAAATTGCAATTTGTCCAATCTACTTCATTTTTTGGCTGATCATCACAAGCTGCAAAAATTTTGCTAGAAAATATTAATATGCCAATTAATATGAGTATAGTTTTCATAATTTATAAATTAAGGAAACTTTATGTTCAATTTAAGGCAGTTATCTTGAAGTTAATTTCAATTCTATTCTTCTATTTTGCTGGAAATCCCTTTCTGTATCACCATTACTTATTGGATAAAACTCTCCATAGCCAGCTGCTGCTAATCTATTAGGCTCAAATCCTAAATCTAATAATAATTTCAAAACTGAGTTAGCTCTTGCAGAAGACAGTTCCCAATTTGATGGATATAGAGTGGTATTGATAGGTCTTTTATCCGTATGACCTTCTACTTGAATAATCCAATCAATATCTGTTGGTATTTTACTAGTAGTTTCTTTTAAAGTGATTCCAATTTCTTTCAATTTTTCTTTTCCAATTTTCTGAAGATTTGCAGAAGCTGAATCAAATAATAATTCAGATTGAAAAATAAATCTATCTCCGACAACCTTGATGTCTTCACGGTCCCCTAGTAAAGATTGCAATTTTCCAAAAAATTCAGATCTATATTTTTGTAATTCAAATATTTGCGATGTAAGTGCTTTGTTTAATCTTTCTCCTAAAGCTTCAATTTCTAAATTTTTCGAAGCAGTTTCTTTCTCACTGGATAATAAGGCACGATTTAAAGTTAAAATTTCATTTTTTAACTTATCAATTTCATCAGTAAGACTAGCCACTTGTTCAAGGGTTAGGGATGCGCGCATTTCCATTTCCTGAAGTTGTTTAGAGGATATTTCTTTTTCATTTTTGCTTGAATCCTCTAAAGATTGAATATTTTTTTTCAGTGTTAGTATTTGTGATTTTTGAGCTAACTGTTGTTCTTCTGAAATTGATAGAATATCATTCAATTCTATAATTTTCCCTCTTAAGTCAAATATAGTGCTATCTTTTTCAATTAGATTTTCATTTAATCTAACCAATTCTTGATTCTTGAATCTTATTGCGTCAAGCTGTTCTTGTAGAGTTACATCATTTAATCCCAAAGTATCATTAATTGCTAATAAATCACTCATTAGCTCTTTATACTGCAAAATTTGGTTTTGCAGTTCTTCATCTCGTAAAGTTAGTTCAGTATTTACTTTTTCTAATAACTGAAGAGTTATTTCTGTTTCTTTTTTTGATTCCAA
>CEUS01028539.1_pt1 | contig 15828 bp, 14 predicted proteins | sample 427031 | NCBI WGS metagenome assembly CEUS01 (sample SAMEA2622837, study PRJEB7988) | marine metagenome | biome: marine biome (ENVO:00000447); feature: marine epipelagic mixed layer (ENVO:xxxxxxxxx); material: "saline water (ENVO:00002010), including plankton (ENVO:xxxxxxxx)" | depth 140 m | reverse complement strand
CTTCCTAATTGAGCTAGTCTTGTTAGGGATTTTTCGACATCATATGGTGCTGTCATCATCAAATCCGCTAGTTCATCAATACACAAAATGAAATAAGGGATAGGTTCACTTGATTTTTTGTTATATGTCTGTATGTTTTTAGCTCCCACAGCTTCCATCCGTTTATAACGGGAAAACATTTCTTGAATGACACCTTTTAAGAGAGAAACCACGTTATCCAGGTCTGTGATAACAGGCGTTACTAAATGAGGAATACCATTGTAGGCTGTAAGTTCAACACGTTTCGGGTCTATAAGCATCATTCGAGCATCCCAGGGACTTATGTGAGTTAGCAAAGAGGTGATAATACTATTTATACAGACACTCTTTCCGCTTCCTGTAGATCCTGCAATTAGAAGATGGGGTAACTTGGTGAGGTCTATTGAATGAGCATCCCCACCAGTGCCCTTTCCTAGCGCAATAGGGAGACCTTTTTTGTCAACGATATCTGTAAAGTTAGCACTGCGCATTATTGAGGGTAAACTGACTATTTGGGGGTGGGCGTTAGGAACTTCAACCCCTACAAGGGATTCTCCTGGTACGGGAGCTTGAAATCTAAGGCTTGGAACAGCTAACGCTAGCGCGAGATCTTTTTCCCGGGCGAGTATAGTATCCACTTTAACCCTTGTTTTCTCCTCTACTTGTTTCAGGATGGGTTTGCCATCAAGGCCCTTTATAAGATTTCCGTATTGATCCTTTTCTCTTGAATGTTTAGTTTTTGTAATCCAGCCAGGGGTCAATCCGAACATCGTCACAGTTGGTCCGGGGTTGATTTGCTTAATTTCTACGGGGACTCCAAACTCTAACAGGCATGATTTAATCGTATCTCCTACTTCGGTATGATCATCCGGTAGATTTACGCTATCCTCATCATTATTGAATAAATCAAGACTCGGAAGCACCCATTTAGTCCTAGATGTTATTGTGTTTTGTTCTGTTGGATCATTATCATCCTCTATTAGATAACTAGCCTGTATGGGTATTGGTTGTGAAGGTTCTAAAAGTGATGTTTCTCGACCTTCACTCCCTGTGGATGTTCCGTAAGGTTCTATTGTAGGATCTGGTTCGTAGTTGTTATCTTTCCCGTCATGAGCTAGAGCAATCTCTTCATACTTGGTTTGAAATCTTTGTTGTCTAAGAGATCGTATTTGACGCAATATGAAGATTAAACCTCTTATAGTGGTGATGCCGTATGGTATGGCTTGCCGGAATAGTCTGACTGTCTTTAAACATCCTTGTAAGATAGCTCTGGTGCTTTTCTTCGGGGCAGTTATACATATGCCTAAGAATAGGAGCAAGAAGCTTGTTAGTGTCCCCACACTAAAGAGTGCAAGGTTTCCTAATCGTACAGTATTTCCTATTAGTCCACCAAGCTGTATGTCCTCTAGGTTTTCGATTGAAAGTGTAAACCCAGATAGAAGTCCAAGTGATCCTGTAAGAATCAAGCTACCACTCGTCCAGAATCGCCATTTTGTGAATAATGTACTTGGTTTATGTCTAATTGTTAGAACTAAGGCCAATCCACACACACAACTAGGTAAGTATCCTACTCCAAAAAAGTTCCACAGGAACGTGACAGTAGCATTATAAAAGTCCAAGATCCAAAAGTTTGAAGCAAGAAGGAACAGTACAACTAGAGAGCAGGAAAGGGTGAATTTTAGCCCTAATCTATTTTTGAATAAAACTTTTACTAGAAAGTTGATCATTGCGCGTTTGTCCCTGCCTATGTCTTGAATGCCATACTATATCTAGTGCGAGTATACAATAATATGGCAGTTTCCATACACCAAATGTTTAGGTATGGCGTTGAGTACTTGGATATCGGAGTTTTCCCGAACGTGTATGGTGATTCGTGGGAAACTTATACTCGGATGGCATGCTTGTGGTTTATCCTGACTTTTCCAACAAGACGGAAGGATACACTGAGAATCAGATTATGAGTTGTTTAATAGCGTCTATTTGCTATCAGCCCGGGTTCCAAGTCAATTTTATCAATTATTCCGGCAGAACGATGACCAATCTCAAGCACATCACCATTTTCAATAATAAGGGCATTTAGCGGCGGCACTGAACATTCAACAGCTAATTCTTGGTGTGCGGTTAGCATTCTATAGTCGCCGTGTATTGGGATAAAATATTTTGGCTTAGTTAAGTTTATCACCAATTTAAGATCCTCCTGGCTTCCATGCCCGTGTACATGTACATCTGCTATTTCGTTATAGAAAACTTTGACACCCTGTCGTAAAAGATTGTCGATTGTCCTTGAGGATTCTTTTTCGTTACCAGGTATTGGGGAAGATGACACGATGACTGTATCGGTATCTGAGAGCTCGGCTTGCTTATGCCTTTTATCGGCCAGACGAACTAAACCGGATGTGGGTTCACCTTGAGTTCCAGTTGTTATTATCACAAGCTTTTCATCAGGTAATGAACGTGCTGTTTGCCTATTGATTAGCGTATCTGGATGAATTGTCAGATGCTCCAGTCTCCGACTGATACTAATGTTTTGTTCCATTTTTCTTCCTAATACAGTGACGTACCGGCCGAACTTTTCAGCGATGTCCATAATTTGCTGAATGCGATAAATTGAGGAAGCAAAGGTTGCAAAAATAATTCTTCCTTTAGCTTGGCCAACCATGGATTCAAACGAGGCAGTCAAGATCCTTTCTGATTCTGTATGACCGCTATGAGTCGCATATGTGGAATCTGATAGAAGTGCCAGTACACCAGATTGTCCCCATTGAGCCAATTTATGGAGATCCGCTTTGGGGCCATACAGAGGGCTGTGGTCTATTTTAAAATCTCCAGTGTGTATGACAAGACCGGCAGGTGTGTGCAAGGCGATTCCAAGAGAGTCCGGGATACTGTGACACATTTGGAATGGTTCGGCTGTGATTCGTCCCAGTTTAATCTTGTCCCCGAGTGAAATAGGGTTTAAGGTAATTGTGTCGAGAAGATGATGTTCTTTGAGTTTGGATTTGATTAGTTCCATTGCCATGGGAGGCGCGAAAATCGGAACATTGAGTTCTTTTGCTATAAATGGGATAGCCCCAATGTGATCTTCATGACCATGGGTGATTAGTATTGCAGATATAGGTTTTTGGGTTGAACGAAGATACTGTATATCAGGTATCTCGAGATCCAACTCACCATCGTCGTTTTTAGAGAATAAGACTCCTGCATCTACGATGGTAATATCTTGACTGGACTCAATCACCATCATGTTTTTACCAAAATGGCCTACGCCACCCAGAGGTAATATCTTTATAGTATCTGAATTAGTCATGAAAACATCGGAAGTTGCCTTGATTCTGGGGTATCGTCGTTTTGGTGTACTTGGTTAGCCATTTCTACTAGCGTTTTGAAATCTTGTTCAATAGTAGGTCGTAGACTAGGATTTCTCAATATGGCGGCTGGATGATAGGTAGGCAAGATTTTATACCCATTTGTTGATTGCCGGACCTTTCCTCTAACTTTACTAATAAGTTCATTTGGAAAGAAATTGGATAATGCATGTCGTCCCAATGTCATTATAACCGACGGTTTAATCACGGATAGTTGATGATTTAAGTGACTGGAACATGTCGCTATTTCATCTGGCGAAGGATCTCTGTTGCTAGGGGGCCTACACTTTACTATATTGGTTATGAATAGGTCGCTTCTTTTGAGGTTGTTTGACATGATTAATTCATTCAATAGATTGCCTGATGCTCCTACGAAAGGTCGTCCTTGTTGGTCTTCATGGTATCCGGGCCCTTCCCCGAGTAATACTATACCTGAATGAGCTGATCCTTCTCCTGGAACTGCATGATTGCGGGTAGCGTGGAGCGGGCATAGGCTGCAGCGTATAACCGAATCAGCTATATTCTCTAAGGTGAACATATTTCTCCTGGATAATTTCTTATTCTTGCGAATACAGATTCGGAAATTGACAATATGGGTACCGTAAGATAACGAGTTGATTTATTACGCGTCAGAGATTCCTTTGCCTTTGATATAGTCTACTGCATCTTGGACTGACAATATCTTTTCAGCATCCTCATCAGGTATTTCTATTGTTTCACCGTCAGATGAAAATTCCTCTTCCATTGCCATGATTAATTCTACTAGGTCGAGAGAATCAGCATTCAGATCTTCTGCAAACGTAGCTTCTGGCTTAATGCTTTCGGCATCCACGCCGAGTTTATCCACGATAAGTGTGCTTACTCTTTCTAGTACTGTTGCCATTATTACCTCCGGGTAAATTAATTATTTGCTGTTGGCTCCATGTTGTATTTAACGCAGGAAGCCAGTACTCCATTAATGAATTTAGGTGAATTTTCTGCAGAGTATAGTTTGGTGAGTTCTATTGCCTCGTTAATGATTGCTTTATAAGGAGACGTTCCATCTACAAGAAGTTCGTAAATAGATATCCTAAGGATAGAACGATCGACTACTGACAGTTGGTCAACAGGCCAACTCTTCGCATACTTTGTAATAATATCATCTGTGAATTCCAAGTTGGCCAAGGATCCTTGAATTAAATACTTTGAAAACTCCTTACTCTCATCGTTTAATCTATTGGAAGAAGCAAGCCATTCAAGACAAGTCATAGGATCGTGTCCCATTAGATCTACTTCATAGAGTACTTGCAGAGCTGTTACTCGAGCATTCCTACGTGTCCCAAAACTAGGACTGTTAACCAAAGTCTCTTGTTCTTCAAGATGGTTCCATGGAAGAATTGTGCTTTCTGTGTGCTGAGACATTAATCAGTTATCCTTCTAATACCAATAAGGCTATTCAGCGAATGCGTGTAAACTGAAGGATCTATGCGTTTTACCAAGCCGCTAAGTGTTGATCCTGGGCCCATTTCAATAAAGTTGTGAACCCCTAATGTCACCATGGACTCAATAGACTTTTTCCATTGAACACATGTACAAAGCTGATTGGAAAGTTCTTTGCGAACGTCAGAGGCGGTATAAAGAGGTTCGCCTGTACAGTTAGCTATAACAGGGATTTCTGGATCTCGAATTGGTGCGTTATCAATCAGGGTTTGCATTTCATCCTGAGCAGGTTGCATGTAGCTTGAATGAAAAGCACCGCTAACTTTTAGTGGAATAGCACGTTTTGCGCCTCTTAATAGCGCCATATCCATTGCATGAGCCAACGGTATTTTGGCACCACTGATCACTATTTGTTCAGCTGTGTTTACATTGGACATAAAGGTTCCCGTTGCTTGGCATATTTCTGCAATGACTAGTTCTTCAAGCCCAAGAATTGCAGCCATTCCAGTGGGGATTAGATTCGATGCATCTTGCATCAATCTACCACGTTCTTTTACTAGATGTAATGCGTCCTTAAAATCCAATGAATTGCTCGCTACAAGAGCGGTGTATTCTCCAAGACTGTGTCCTGCTACAAACATTGCGGGCTTTGGTGTAGTAGAGGGTTTTTGTTGTTGTTTTAGACTTTCGTAGCATGCGATACTCATAGTGAAAATTGCTGGTTGTGCATGGACAGTTTGAGTAAGCTCATCTTGAGGACCGTTGAACATGATCTGGGTGAGCTCATAGCCCAGGACGTCATCCGCTTCAGAAAATATTTCCCTTGCAGGAGGTGAGTCTTGGAAAAGATCTTTTCCCATTCCTAGAATTTGTGCCCCTTGGCCAGGAAAAATATATGCAGTCTCTGATTTAATTGATGAGGTTGACATTAGCTTGGAATTTAACGTTAATCAGATTTCAGAGGATAAGCTGGATTACTAAAGTGAGAAACTGATCGGCTTTCCTTTCTGAACTGATTAAGATGAGGGATTGTCATCGTTTTGTTCTGATTCGTCCCCTTTACGTAAAACGTCCCATCCGCCATATAGTCCGCATGAGTCGCATAAATGATGCGATAACTTCGGCGCACCGCAACTGGGACAGGCAATAATATTCTTAAAGACGATTTTGCTATGGCTATTTCTTTTCTTCTTTTTTGAATTTGAAGTTTTTCTAGTTGGTAATGCGGGCATATCGGCTTAAAGCCTCCTGGCTTGTATTACTTGAACAGTTTCACGAAAAGTCTTTTAAAATCAGATTCGGTTAGAGGGCTACTGTAGAGTTCACTGCTCTGAATTATAGATTTACTTGCTCTAATACGGACTTACATCTAACACATTGTATATAGTGACGAACAAATTAAACGTCAGCTACTTTCAGTACTATCTACTGAATAGGAAAATAGGCATAGCTATTATAAGAAATCATCAAGTTGGGTGTCAACCTAACCGTTGTTTCAAGACATAGGATTTGATCTCATTAACTATATCACTGGTTTTGGAACCAGGACCAAATACACTTTTGACGCCTAACCTTTTGAGTTCTTGATGATCAGATTCAGGTATGATGCCTCCAGCAAAGAGGAGGATCCCTACCATATTATTTGATGAAAGTAGTTCTGCGATTTTAGTGAAAAGTTCAATATGAGCACCTGAAAGTATACTGAGTCCAATAGCTTCTACATCTTCTTGAATTGCTGTTTGTACAATAGTTTGAGGGCTTTGCCTTATACCGGTGTAAACTACTTCCATTCCGGAGTCTCGGAGCGCTCGTACAATGATCTTTGCGCCTCTATCGTGGCCATCCAGTCCTGGTTTGGCAATCAATACTTTGATGGGTCGTTCAGATGTAGTCATTAGGTTACCTCTTAAAACTACTATTCGTGTTGGGCCAATTCTACTAAGACACCCCTTGAGGATTTAGGATGCAGAAAAGCTACTGGACCAATAAAGCCTTGTCTAGGTGTCGTGTCGAGAAGTTTGATATCTCTGGCTAATAAAGTGTCAATTGATTTTTGTATGTCATCTACCTCGAAACATAGATGGTGAATTCCCTCTCCCTTTTCCGCAATAAACTTGGAAATGAGGCTGTCAGGATTAGTTCCTTGGAGAAGTTCAAGATGAACTCCGTTGACCGGAAGGAAGATACCCAAAACTGAAAATTCATGATTCTCTAAGGTTGGAGCTTCTTTAATATTGAATGTGGTTTGGTAATACTGGGCTGCTAAGTTGATATCACTCACTGCAATACCGATATGGTGAATGCCTTTTACTTCGCATGGGGGGATAATATCTATCATTTAATTATGCTCCTTTGTTCATTAGGGATTGCTTGCATTTCTTGGTCGATAAGTTTGGATTAATGCTATGGCTGAAAGGGCTACCCATGCCAATCCTACACCAAAAAAGAGTTCATAAGGAAGGTCTATCCCTAATATCTTTTCAGCAATTGCTTCAGGTAATGGAGTGCCAGATGTCCATTCTGGATTGACTTTTAATCGGAGCCATCTTTCAAGTTCAGTTAGTGGACAACCTGGAGCGATTTGCCAAATCATTGCTGCTGAAAGATTGGTGAAAAAGAAAAGCGAAAATAATCGTCGATTGCGCATGTAACCAAACAAAGCAAAGAAAGTACCTACGAAAAGGATAATGATGTAGAGAATATGAAATCCCAGTAAGAGGTTTGCTAAAGTATCATACAGTTGCAACACAGTTTTTAGATATTCCTTGTCTCACACGCAATTAGCGAATTAATGCGGTGGTACCATTAGATTTGATACAGTTTTAAGATATTACGGGCTATTACTAAGCGTTGGATTTCGCTACTGCCTTCGTAAATTTCAGTAATTTTAGCATCTCTATAATACCGTTCAACAGGATTATCTTTAAAGAATCCGTACCCACCATGAATTTGGAGGGCTTTATCAGTTACAAAATGAGCGGTTTCTGAAGCGAAAAGTTTCGCCATTGCTGACTCTATTGTGTGGGGAAGGTTTTGATCTTTTAGCAAAGCTGCTCGACGAGTTAGTAGACGGGCGGCTTCTATTTTTGTAGCGCAATCCGCTAACATGAATTGAATTGCTTGATGTTGAGCTAGCGGGCGATTGAAAGTTTGGCGTTGCTGACTATAGGACAGTGCTTTTTCTAAAGATCCTTGAGCAATTCCTACTGCTTGTGATGCGATAATAATCCGAGATGAATCTAATATTTGCATTGCTATTTTGAAACCATCTTCCTCCTGCCCCAACACGTTAAAGGCAGGCACTTTAGTATTGTTAAAATCGATTTCAGCAGTGCTAGAGGCTCGTATTCCCATTTTGCCTTTTAAAGGGTTAATCGTTATGCCAGGGGAATGTCTATCTACAACGAGGCATATGATGCCTTTACTTCCAGGTTGATTGTTTAGACGTGCAAATACCGTGAATAGTGATGCCTCATTGGCATTCGTAATAAAGGTTTTAGTCCCGTTGATGACGTATGATCCGTTATTCTTCTCCACTTGGCATGACAAAGCAGATGCATCGGAACCACAGTCTGGTTCAGTAAGACACCATGCTCCAATATCCCTTCCCTCAATCATGCCGGGGACGAATTTCTCCCGTTGATCTGGTCTGCTGAAATTATATATTGTGGCTAAAGTAAGGGATACATGTGCTATAAAGCTTGTGCTCGTTCCTGCGCATGCTTTGGCTATCTCTTCTACGACAACTGCCAACTCTTGATATCCTCCACTAGATCCGCCTAATTCAGGATCAATACCAGTTCCCATGACACCGAGAGAAGCTAAACCCTGAAGATTTTCGGTAGGAAACTGTTCGTTTTGGTCCAAGAGATGAGCGTGTGGCGCAATATGCTTTTGACTAAATTCTGATAGGGTTTTTTTAAGGAGAAGTTGTTCTTCGGTCAAAAGTAGAGAATTATTCATTAGAGTTCCTTCCTGTAAACTTCTTTCTGCAATTATATAATAACGGTCTCTTGATGTTCTCCAAATACTGATCTTAGAACATCTGATATTTCTCCGACCGTTGCATAAGCTTGAACACATTCCATGATAGGCTCAATGGTATTGTCATCAGAACTGGCAACTGATTTTAGTTTAAGTAATGATGCTTCAACTTTGGCGTTGTCTCGAGAAGCTTTTATTTTGCTGAGTTTTGTCATTTGACTTTTTGCAGCTGACGATTCTACTGGTGTTATTTTGGCTGGTTCAAGTTCGGGTTTTTGATATTTGTTCACACCGACTATAATTTGATCTTCGGCTTCAATCGCCTTTTGAAGGGTGTAAGCACTTTCATGAATTTGAAGTGCTTGGAACCCGTTTTCGATACCAGAAATTGCACCACCGAGGTCTTCAACTTCATCAATCAATATTTTGGTTTTTTCATATAATTGATTTGTAAGGTGTTCCACGTAATAAGATCCCGCTAGAGGGTCTACGGTGTTTATGATCCCTGACTCGTGTGCGAGGATCTGTTGGGTTCTGAGGGATAGTTCAGCAGATGCTTCAGATGGCAATGAGAGCGCTTCATCTTTCGAATTTACATGGAGAGATTGAGTTCCCCCTAGAACAGCTGCAAGAGCTTGAATAGTAGTTCGGATTACATTGTTGTCAATTTGCTGGGCAGTTAGTGTCACACCTGCGGTTTGGGTATGAAATCTGAGCATCATAGATTTAGGGTTTTTTGCTTTAAACTTGGTTTTCATGATGTCGGCCCAAATTCTTCTAGCAGCCCTATATTTAGCTATTTCCTCGAATAGGTCTGTTGAAGCAACAAAAAAGAATGACAGACGGTTAGCGAACTGATCGACATCAAGGCCTGCCTTAAGAGCAGCTTTGACATATTCGATGGCATTAGAGAATGTGAAGGCTAGTTCTTGTATAGCTGTTGCTCCAGCTTCTCTCATGTGGTAGCCAGAGATGCTTATGGTGTTCCAGTTTGGAACCTGCTCAGCACAAAACGTGAATATATCAGTGACCAATCGCATTGAGTGTTTTGGAGGATAGATATATGTGCCTCTAGCTATATATTCTTTCAATATGTCATTTTGAATAGTCCCGCGTACTTGATCAAGCGGTATTCCTTGCTTTTTTGCCACTGACAAATATAGAGCTAACAAAACAGGGGCGGTTGCATTAATAGTCATGGATGTGGTTACTTTTTCAAGAGGAATATCCCTTAATAAAGTCTCCATATCATCTAATGTATCGATAGGTACGCCAACTTTCCCTACTTCACCAAGCGAAATAGAATGGTCTGAGTCGTAGCCAGTCTGGGTAGGTAAGTCGAAGGCGATAGAAAGACCTGTTTGCCCTTGATTCAAAAGATAATGGAATCTTTTGTTGGATTCTTCTGGAGTGGAATATCCAGAATACTGTCGCATAGTCCAAAGGCGAGCACGGTACATTTCTGCTCTTATTCCTCTGGTAAAGGGGTATTCCCCCGGGATCCCTATATGGCTGTCGTAGTCTAAATTCGAGCAGTCTTCAGGATAATGAATAGGTTTAACAGGGATTCCTGATGCTGTGGTGAGGTCGTCTTCCATATTTTTAACCCTTGCTTGGCAAATAATAATCGTTTAAGACTTTTGCCTACCAATAATGATATCCTAAGATAGGAATGATGCAAACAGTATAGGAGTTATGGGACATTGCTATGAATGATCGACTCGTTTCCGGGCAGCAAAACAGTGATGAGACTTCCTCTGAATCTGGGTTACGACCTATTTCGCTGAAGGAGTATGTTGGTCAGGATAAGGTTAAGGAGAATTTGTCCATTGCCATTGAGGCTACTCAATCTAGAAAAGAACCTCTTGAACACGCATTGTTATACGGTCCCCCGGGTTTGGGTAAAACCACCTTAGCACATATCATAGCTAAGGAAATGGATGTGAACATCAAGGTCACATCGGGACCAGCTATTGAAAGGGCTGGTGATATAGCAGCCATTATTACCAAGTTAAAAAAAGGTGAGGTTCTTTTCATAGATGAAATACACCGTCTTAGCAAAGTGGTAGAGGAAATCTTATATCCTGCAATGGAAGATTTTACATTATCTTGGGTGATGGGCGAAGGATTGAAAGCTCAAAATATTAATCTCAATGTGGAACCTTTTACTTTAATTGGTGCTACTACGAGATTTGGGATGGTAGGTGCACCTCTCAGGGACAGATTTGGTCTAACCTACAGGTTAGATTTTTATGATCAGACTGCTATGGAATTAATTATAAAGAGATCTTGTGGGATTTTGGGTGTTGTGGCAGAAGAATCTGGTATAAGGGAGCTGGCAAAGAGATCTAGGGGCACGCCTCGAGTAGCTAATAGATTGCTTCGAAGAGTAAGGGATTATGCCGAAGTTGTAGGAAACGGAAAGATTACTGATACAGTTGCTAAAGAGGCACTGGGGAAACTGGAAGTTGATCCGCTAGGCTTAGACGATTTGGACAATCGGATCTTGAGAGCTTTGACGGACAAATTTGAAGGTAATCCTGTTGGACTCGATACACTGGCAGCTTCGGTTACAGAGGATCCTGATACGATAATGGATGTTCATGAACCTTACTTGTTGCAATTAGGCTTTATAAAGAGAACACCTAGGGGAAGGATCGCAACAAAAAGGGCTTTTGCGCATTTGGGCATCCAACAAAACAAACCTGGAGATCTTAATCAGCTCAATCTTTGGACAACAGAAGACTAGGCTTTAATCCAAACTGATAATTAGGCTTCCGTATGTTTCTACTACGGCATGCTCTTTTGGAGCTATGGGGGTGGTGGAGTCCATTTGTTCTATGATTGCAGGACCCTCTATTTCGTGACCTTGGAGAAGATCTTCTCGCTGAAATATAGGTGTCTTGGAAGGTCCTTCCTCCCACCAAACTTCTCGGAATCCTACTGGAATAGGATCCAGTAAGGCTTCTTTGAGTGGGCTGGGTTTGATTCGAGGCATAAGTGACAGGGCTAAGACTCTAATATTGACCAGTTGGACCTTCTCATTGTTGGATTGATACCCATATTCTCTTTCGTGCGCTTGATGAAATGCCTTTGTTAATTTATCAATTTCTTCAGTTTGCCATTTTTGGTTGGATGAGGGTATCGTAAGCTCATAATTTTGGCCCGCGTATCTTAAATCCGCCAATATCTGAATAGAACGTTTGTCTTCCTGTACGTCTTCTGAATCTAACCAGTTAATTGCCTGAGAAAACAGGTCATCTATAATTGAGTTGACCTTGTTTAAATCAGCCTCATCAAGCGAAGTTAAATATGTTTTTGTATAATCTGCCCTCATATCTGTATTGAGAAGGCCTAATGCACACAATATGCCAGGATTTGGAGGTATGATTACTCTCGACATATTAAGTTGCTTGGCTACCGCTGTGCCGTGCAATGGCCCGGCGCCTCCGAATGCAACAAGAGTGAAATCACGTGGGTCATACCCTCTTTGAACAGATACTACTCTGGTTGCCAAAACAGTGTTGGAATTAATTATATCTAGAATACCTTGTGCAGCCTGTACTGTGTTCAAGCCTAACGGATTAGCTATGCTTTCATCGATTGCCTTTTTCGCAAGATGTTCTTGGAGAGGCATTCTGCCTTTCAGCAAACCTTGGGCATTGAGACGACCAAGTATTAAGTTAGCATCTGTTAGGGTAGGTTGTTCACCTCCTAAGCCGTAAGATGCTGGTCCAGGTTTGGCTCCAGCGCTTTTGGGCCCAACTTTGAGTCTTCCTCCTGAATCAATCCAAGCAATGCTTCCTCCGCCAGCTCCTACAGAATTGACGTCAACCATAGGGGTTCTTACAGGATTGCCAGATATTTCTTTTTCGTAGACCATGGATACGGTGCCGTTGCGAATTAAACATACATCTGTGCTGGTTCCGCCCATGTCAAGAGTGATAATATCTTTTATGCCTGCTAGTTGAGCTACATGCAGACCACCAATGACACCTCCACTTGGTCCAGAGAACAATGTGTTAGCAGGTCTCTCGATCGCTCTGCTGGGTGACATTATGCCCCCGCTGGATTGCATTATGTATGGCGGTCGGTTGCAACCGAGCTCAGAAATTCGAGCAGTTAAGTTAGTCAGGTATGTTTTAGTAACTGGTCCCAGTGCTGCATTGGACACGGTAGTGCTGAGCCTCTCAAACTCTCTGAATTCAGGAAGGATCTTGTGTGCTAGCCAAATGGAAGCTTCGCAATTTAAAGATTTAGCGATTCGTTCTACTTCAAGCTCATGGGCTGGATTAAGAAAATCGAACAAGAAACAAACTGCAATTGCGTCAACTTTTTGATGCATAAGTGTTTGTATGGCTTGTTGGGTGCGCTGTAGATCTAATGGGATCACGATTTCTCCCTTAGAGTTAACTCGTTCAGGAACTTCGATTCTTAGGCTTCGTGAAACTAAGGGGAGAGGTTTTTCAACGAAAAGATCATATAACTTGTCTCGTTTTTGACGACGCAACTCTAGCAAATCTCTGAAGCCCTCGGTAGTAATCAATCCTACTTTGGCAGTTTTCCCTTCAATCATGGCATTGATTGCTATGGTACTTCCCTGGGCCAAATACACTACTTCAGTCGGGGATATTTGGTTTTCATTTATAAGCTCAGAAGTTCCAGAATAAATCCCGTCAGCTTGATTCTGGGGGACAGTAGGTACTTTGTGAACCTTGATTTCTTGTGAATTTTCTTCGAAAAGGACTAGATCTGTGAATGTGCCACCAACATCCGCTCCAATTTTATAACGATTCAATCTCATTACTCCGTGGTTGTACTGGTCATCCACTTGGACGACGAGCTAATAGGCCAAGACGTCTACCAGAGTGAATATATTAAGCTAATAGAATATAGACCAATGTGTCAATGATTTGCTGCTAGACTTGCTTGAATATCTATGATAATGCGAGGAATAAACTGGCTATTCGCTATATTTCTTGTTGATGAGTTCTTCCAAACGGAAATTACCAGGGAAAACTTCCATTAAAAGTGAAATAACAGCTTTGGCCTCCATCAATTACCATTTCAGAACCTGTCATGTAGGATGACGCATCAGACGCAAGGAATAGTGCAGCCTGGGCTACATCATCAGTTAAACCTACTCTCCCTAATGGGATTGTTTTCTCAAGTTGTTCAAGCTGTTCTTTGTTGTCTAAAGTTGCCGCAGTCATTGGTGAGTATATCATCCCTGGATGAATGGAGTTGATCCTTATTCCGTGGCTTCCATATTGAACGGCTGCTGCTTTCGTCAGGCTACGGACAGCTCCTTTGCTTGAGCTATAAGCCGCCGCTTTTAGATGTCCCAGTAAACCTGCCACTGACGACATATTGATTATATTTCCGGTTCTGTTTGCAATCATTCTAGGGATAACCGCTGACATTCCTAAAAAAACACCGTTAACATTTACATTGATCACTTGCTCCCATTCGGTCAGTGACATTTCTAATAGAGGCTTCCTGATGTTAGTTCCTGCATTGTTAACTAAAACATCAATAGTTCCAGTCTCGGCTACTACTTTATTAACTAAATCTGTCCACTCTTGTTCAGCTGTTACATTTAGAGATAGGGCAGTACATTTCCCTCCCTGTCCGACTATTTCTTTTTCAACTGCCCTGGCTTGATCCGTAGCTATATCACCAATAAATAAAGTGGCTCCATGTGTTGCAAATAACTTAGCTATGGCTTTTCCGATTCCTTGGGATCCACCAGTAATGAGGATGGTTTTATGTGCAAGTAATCTGTCGTAATCAAGCATTACTGAATCCTCCATCCACTATAATCTCAGTGCCTGTGATATACCATGAATCTTTGCTTGATAAGTGCAACACGACATGTATGAGTTCCTCAGCGTTGCCTAGTCTCGCCATGGGGATCTGAGAAGTAGAAACAGTAGTATCGGTGTTTTGTAACCTATCAGTTGCAAACAGGCCCATTAGGATACAGTTACTCCTGATATTGTACTTAGCATACTGGACTGCTATTGATTTTGATAAGGTTCTAATTCCCCCGTCACTACTTGCTAGTGCTGAAGAAGCAGGTGACCCTATATTTGCGTACATTGATACCAGATTAACTATCGAGCCTCCACCAGCTGCTTTGAGATGAGGAATTGTTGACTTTGCTCCCAAGAAGACAGAGTTTAAATAATTATGAACTGTTGAATAGAAAGTTGTATCTAGACTGTTCAATGTTTGCTTGGCAGTTGGATGATTAAAGTTGTTGATGAGGACGTCAATTTGTCCAAATTTATTACTGGCCGTCTTGAGGGCATTATCCCAAGAATTTTCTTCGGTGTATTGGATAGGAACTTCGATACGGTTATCAGTTTGGGCACATTTGGTTCCAGGGGGAACTCCAAGGACAAGTTTCGCACCGTGTTCTTGGAATAGATCAGAGAGGGCTTTGCCCCAGAAACTTGATCCGTGGGTAATAAATACAACCTTTTCTTCTAGTTTCTTACGCATAGTAATTAGCCGCACGTGTCTATGAGTGCAGTATCGTACACTCAAAAGAATCTATCAAGGTTCAAAGGAATTCGTTCAGATATTGTCAAGACCAACATCACATAGCTGCCTGTATAGATTTGATTTCAACATCAGTTGATCATGTGTGCCTTCCGCTACTATTTTCCCTTGGTCTACCACTAGAATCCTGTGAGCGTGTCGTACGGTTGATAAGCGATGGGCTATTATGATGGATGTTCTGGATTTTAGTAAAATACCCAGAGCTTGCTGGATAAGAATTTCTGTTGGTGTATCAACATACGATGTTGCCTCATCTAGCACGAGTATTTTCGGGTTCTTCACTACAGCTCGTGTAAAACTTAACAACTGTCTGTATCCTGCACTAAGCTCTGTACCTCTTTCTCCGACTGCGGACAAATATCCATTGGGTAATTGTTCGATGAACTGATCTGCTCCTAGCAGTTTGGTTATTTCTTTAATTCTTTCTAAAGAAATATCCGGGGTGTTGTATCTAATATTATCCAGAATAGATCCA
>CEUS01279488.1_pt1 | contig 15841 bp, 13 predicted proteins | sample 427031 | NCBI WGS metagenome assembly CEUS01 (sample SAMEA2622837, study PRJEB7988) | marine metagenome | biome: marine biome (ENVO:00000447); feature: marine epipelagic mixed layer (ENVO:xxxxxxxxx); material: "saline water (ENVO:00002010), including plankton (ENVO:xxxxxxxx)" | depth 140 m | reverse complement strand
GGACGCCCTGAAGGCCGCGGTGGTCGTGGTGGCGGACGCCCCGAAGGCCGCGGTGGTCGTTAAACGGTTCGGTTGCCCTGCTCTGCTCTCCGGAGCATGTGAGGTTTCAAGTCTGCTTTGGTTACGTCGAGGTATCGTCGCTCACGTTAGTGATGATTTGCTCGATAGCTCGTTTTCCTCTGCTTGTCAGTTTGTGACCCTTTGCGGTACGGGCAATCTGCTGCGAGAGGATGAGCGACCAGGTTGCCAGATAATGCAGGATGAATCCTTGTGTCTTTGTCCAGGCGGTAGCTTCAACGGTTGCGCCCAGGCTGGTTTTGCGTTCTGCCTGATACAACGCGCGTAACTGGTCGTGGCAGGCGAGTCGAAATGCAAGACGTGTTTGTCCTAACCCCTTGCTGATCATTCCGTGCCGTGGCGCGAAGAACATCGCCAGAATAAATAACATGCCGGCCACGACTGCCATCATGCCGGCAGTGCTGGCGTCTTTGATTTCAGGAAATCCCAAACGGGAAAACACAAGGGCTGGCAGAGTTAGTGCCATGGCGTGCCCAACCAGAGCCGTGATGAATGCGATGGCCAGGGTGACCACAAGTCGTATTGGTAGACGGTCAGTCAGCAAGCTGGCAGTGGCGGCTGGCGCGACCAGCATGGTGATGACCAGGATACTTCCTACGCTTTCGAAAGCCGCGACGAGCGTGGCGGCTGTAGTAGCCATGAGAGCGTAATGCATAATCCGTGCGCGGATGCCAAGAGTTGTGGCAAGACTGGGGTCAAAGGCACTGATGGTGAGTTCCTTATAGAACAGCAAGACGAGGGTCAGGTTCACCACAAGCAAGCTCCCCACCATGGCTGTTGCCCGAGGGACTCCTGCTACGCCCAGTTTGACGGTTTCGACATTCCCGTACAGTACACAGTCCGGGTCAATGTGAACGGAATCGGCCTTCAAGCGGATCAGCAGCAGGCCAAAGGCGAACAGGGAGGTAAAGACGACGCCGAGTGCTGCGCTACTTTCAACATGGCCCAGCCGCTGGACAAATTCTGTCAACATGGCAGAGACTACGCCCAGCACGACTGCTCCACCAAATAAGAAAAGGGGGAGTGTCGCTAATTGCGTTGACGGGCTGATCCACTCTGCATTTCTCAATCCGTAAGACATCAAGAAAGCCAGGACGATACCCGGCAGGACGGTGTGACTGAGGGCATCTCCCATCATGCTCTGTTGGCGCAGGACCAGGAATACACCAGGTAATGCACAGGCCATTGCGGCGAGTGCTGCCGTAATTACGATCCAGGTATCGAACGAACCCCAGGCAGACAATCCGTGTTGTATTTCGGTGAACATGTTACGGTATGTGCGGTACGGTAAATGAAGCAGTGCGGCGGGGCATGCCGGCGCAAAAGCAGGTTCACGATGCAGCCATTTGTGGATACTTTTTGAAGAGCGCGGATTCCAGACCCGAGATGATTTCGGGATCAAGGATTTGTTCGATTCGATCCGCGTCCCGGTCGACGTGCCCCGGCGCAACATCCGCATGTTGTAACAGATAGAGTTCCCAGAGACGGTGGTTGCGTGCCGCGCGGTGTGCCGCACGTCCTCCCTGCGCGGTTAACCGGTGTCCGCGGCCAGGATGGGAAGCCAGGTATTGAGCTTTTTGGGCTTCATGAAGACTTCGCCGTAGTTGTTTAGCGGTCCAAGACCGCTTCGGTAACAGGTCCTCTAGAGTCACTGTTACATCTGTCAAGGCTTGCTGAGGATTTGGAAGGAGCGCTGTTTCGACGGTTTCAAAAATCGCGAGCAGTAGCTGCTGCGTGGCGATTCGCTGGTTAAGGCGGCGTCGCGTGTACCAACGTAATAATACGCCGCGGCGAGTACCGAAACAGAGGCTTGCACAAAACATCACTGAACCGGTCAGTACGATCACTGCGCCGGCGGCGAGACGTGAGAACAAGGCGCTCGATACAGCCCCCACGTAACATGAAACGACGCCTATCACGGCTGCGCAAAACGTCATGTGAGAGAGTTTTTCGGTCCAGAAACGAGCGGAAGCTGCAGGGATGATCAGTAGGGCTACAACCAGCAACAGGCCGACACTGCGCAGCCCAATAACACACACCGCGACCACTAGTCCCATCAAAATAAGGTCCAGTAGTACGACCGGCCAGCCTTGAGAGGATGCGAATTGTTCATCAAAACAGAGCAGTCCAAACTCTTTAAATAGAAGTCCAGCTGCCACAATGGCGACGATCGCGACCCGCCAAATCAAATCGACTTCGCTCTGGGTTATTGTAGCAGTATTGCCGTAGATGAAATTTCCCAGGCCCGCCTGACTCCCGGTAGGGAGCTTCTGGATGATGGTGAACAGGACAATTCCCAGGCCATAGAATGCGCCAAGGGTGATGGCCAACGCAGCATCTTCTTTGATACGTGTGCACGAGCGAATGATGACGGTCGATACCATGCCGGCAATTCCTGAAATTGAGGCTCCGATCAGCAATCCCGGTAACCACTTGCCGCTTTGTGGCTCACGGAGCTCCATGATCAGAAACGCGATGGCTACGCCAGGAAGCGAAGCATGCCCAACGACATCGCCGAGGAGTGATCTTTTCCGCAGCAACAGGAAAGTTCCGGTAATGCCGGCGGCGAGTCCCAGCGTTGTTGTTCCCCAGAGTACGATGCGGGTGTTGTAGTCCTGCATGAGCAGGACCCGTTTGACGTCCGCCGCTGCTGGCCAAGCGAGGCGATTGTCGGCCAGCGAGCCGGCAGGTTTCTGAGATGTTGTCTGGTGACCTTGGCCTGACGCCTCGCTGTGCGGTGATATCTGGGCCGTTATTTCCTGGTTGCTCCAGACGATAAACAGGAGGCAGATGGCGGTTTGCATAGCAGATCTGCGGACTGCAAAACTACCGGTTTTTGAAGGCCAGTCGAGTTGCCTTTGGAAACTCATCCGGAAGTGCCTTTCCCGACGATGCGGTCAGTGTTTTCCAGTAGCATCAATCGGCCACCGTAGGTCTTACGGAGATTGTCTGTAGTGAATACGCTTTCCACAGATCCCGTTGCTACCAGACGCATATTCAACAGGATCACTTCATCAAAGTATTCAGTGACAGTTTGCAGGTCGTGGTGAACGACCAGGGCAGTCTTACCCAGAGCTCTCAATTCTCGGAGTATTTCAACAATGGCTCGTTCGGTAGCAGCATCCACTCCGGTGAACGGTTCGTCCATCAGGTACAAGTCTGCGTCCTGTACAAGAGCTCTCGCCAGAAACACCCGTTGTTGCTGTCCGCCGGATAAACGGCGGATTTGTCGATGTGCGTAATCCGCCATGCCGACTCGAGCGAGGGCGGCAAGTGCGGTTTTTCGGTGTCGCGGTAGTACTGGAAGGCACCAGCCCACCTTGCGGTAGAGCCCCATCACAACGACATCCAGAGCGCTAACGGGAAAATCCCAGTCCACACTCTCGCGTTGAGGCACATAGCCAACCCGATGACGTTGCTTTTGGTAAGGTTCGCCAAAGAACCGTACTTGGCCTGAAGCACGCGGAATCAATTCCAACGCCGCATTAATCAGAGTGCTCTTGCCGGCTCCGTTGGGGCCGACAATTGCCACGAGTTTGCCAGCCGGGGCGACGTAATCGATGTCCCAGATTACGGGTTTGCGTTGATAAGCCACGGTCAGGTCGTGGATCGACAGTGGTGGTACAACAGTTACGTCGGGCGGAATGGATTCGGATGCCATGTCAGATCACTGCCAAGACGCACATTCAGATGGCCTCGGATCTTGTATCCATATGGATTCCGTAGACCTGTAGAAAGCGTCGATCTGCATCGTGCGGATCTAAATCTGCGCCAGGTTGGCCGGCCCTAGAGTTTCTGGTTAAGTCCATTTTCAGCAGCCTGTCCACCAAGCGCACCGGCAATGACAGAGGCATTGTGATCCATCATGCCGATGTAGGTGCCGCGGTAGGTGCCAGGTGCACCCATCGCGTCTGAAAACAGACTGCCTCCAATCTTGACCTCCCAGCCACGTTCTCCACAACCTTCAAGTATCGCCTTGATATTACGATCGGAAACGCTTGATTCGACGAAAATGGCTTTTATCTTGCGAGTGCAAATAAACTCCACAAGTTCGTTGATGTGCTTCAGGTCGGCATCGGATTCAGTACTCAGGCCTTGCACCGATTTGACTTCGATCTGGTAGGCGCGAGAAAAATATCCAAAGGCATCGTGGGCTGTTATCAGGACGCGTTGATCTTCAGGAATAGAGGCAATTGTTTTACGGACGTAATCATCGAGCTTCGTCAGTTCGTCCTGGTAATTCTTCGCATTCTTTTCATACGTTTCTTTATGAGCCGGATCAAATTCGCTTAGTGCGTCGGCGATTTGCGAGACGCATGCACTCCAGGCCTGAACATCCATCCAGACGTGTGGATCCCAGTGCCCGTCGAATTCTGGTGGCTCACGCAGTAGCTTTGGATCAATACCTTCGGTGACAGCATAGACGGGAATGCCGGTGCGCTGGACTTGAGAGAACGTATCGCTCATGCGCCCTTCGAGCATTAAACCCGAATAGAAGATGATGTCTGCGTCGCTGAGTTGTTTGACATCTGAGCTCGTAGGGCGATAGAGATGTGGATCAACTCCTTCGTTCATGATGCCAGTGACGGTTGCCTCAGATCCGGCAACTTGTTTGACGATGTCGGTAACCATGCCACATGTGGAGACGATTTCAAAAGGCGTGGTAAGGTCGGCTCGTTGACGCTTGCCCGCTCCATTTGATGTTGCCGGCGCATTGCAACCAGACAGAAGTGTCAGGCTGGTAAGTGAGACGATAAACGTAGTACGTATGAGGTAGTACATGATGCTTTGTCACTGAGGATTCTGTGTCAGAAAGGATCGAGATGTGCAGGAGCAACCGCCGACCCGTTCGCGTTTCAATTGGCTGCGTCAGCGTATGCAACGAGATTTACACGTCTGTTCAGCCAGATACCTGTGCATCGCTGGAGCCGACTGGGCGTGTGGAACTCCGCTGAGACCAGTTGGGCAATCTAGCCAGTGCTTTTTTTGGATAACCAAAATATTTTCTTTCGCCAAGAGAAAAGTGTCAAGGGTGGAGCGTCTCGCCACGATCTTTGTGACCATTCATGCTTCAGCAAGAACGCCTGACAGCTCGGGCGAGGCTGCGGGATATTTTTGTGCTTTGCCGTACAGATGCAGTGTTACCCGCCAGTTTGTGAAGGCTGGTGGCCTCTGAAACCAGTGCACGGACATGGGGGCTGGTAAAAGAGGGAACGAAACGGCCGGTAAAAGAACCGTGTTGTTCACACTAGGGATTGTGTTGCATCTCGATTTCGGGCGTGGGCCCGTCTCTGTTCCGGCGGCACAACATTGTTTTGCACAAGTGATTTTCTTAGCATTGGTGCGGAATGCTCGGCCAGCGGAATGCTCGGCCATTGGAAACCAGACAGCGGAAACGCCGTTTGCAGATAAGTTGTTGCTACGGAAAGAAAAATGCCGGAAATAAAGATTGGATTAGTTGGCGCCGGGCAGATGGCGCAGGCATTGGCCAGTGGATGGGTCCAGGCGGGTTGTCTTCCGGGGCGCCAATTGGTGATCTATGATCCAGCCGCTGCATCAATCGAGGCATTCAAAAAGAGTATTCCGGATGCCCAAGTCGCGACAGGGAACCGCCAGGTCGTTGCGGAGTCTGAGGTTTTTATCCTGGCGGTCAAACCGCAAGTGATGCAGACCGTCCTCGATGATTTAAAAGGTAGCGTTGGAGGTGACAAACTGGCTGTTTCAATTGCGGCCGGGGTCTCGCTAGAACGGCTTTGTACCGGACTCGGCACCCAACGCGTGATTCGTGTTATGCCGAATACACCTTGCCTGGTGGGGGCTGGTGCATCAGCCTATGCGTTGGCTGATGGGGCGAACGCTGAAGACGGGAAATTAGTAGGAAGTCTATTGGACGCAGTCGGAACAAGTGCTTGTGTCCAGGAGGAGTGGTTGGATGCAATCACCGGGTTGTCGGGGTCTGGGCCGGCGTTTGTGTACACCATTATCGAGGCACTGAGCGACGGTGGAGTACTGATGGGATTGCCACGTGAATTATCTACGGCATTTGCCGTCCAAACGGTCCGTGGTGCTGCCCAGATGGTAGACGAGACGAAGGAACACCCGGCAGTCCTGAGGGATCGTGTGACCAGTCCAGGCGGGACGACGATTGCTGGCTTGCAAGTGCTGGAGTCGCATGCGGTCCCGGCAGCCTGCATTGCAGCGGTTCAGGCTGCCACGGATCGTTCTCGCATGTTGGCGAAACCGTGACGTGTTGTTGGGCCAGTACAATGTGCTGCCGTGACACACTCAAATCGCTCTCGGGCGAAATGAATGAAGACTCAATAAGTTAGGGATGCGAATGCCGGGTATCTTTTGTTTGGTCGATGACAAACATATTCCCCTGTATCGGATATTGTGGGTGGCGCAGGTTCCCCACTTTTGTGGTCACGAAGATTGCGATCATGAAGGCGACTATGAAGTACGTCTCGAAATGGATGAATCCGTATGGGTAAATTCACAGCAAGAACGTGATCATGTGTTGCGTTCGCTGGAAGCCTGGCAGACCGGGCAGGAGCCAGGGCCGGATGTGGGGTATTCTGATTCTTAGCACGACGAGACGATTGGCAACCGGAGTTTTCGGCAGTGTTGGCTCTGTCTGTAAGGCTTCGGCGGAACGCTGTCTGGCAGCGAGACTGTTGGCTGAACGAATGGATTCGCACAGGAATCGACGCAGAACACGAACGCAATGTTCAATCTAGAAAGCAGACCCACGCATGTCACTTTTTGAGAACGACGAGTACCGTTGGCGAGAAACTTTCTTTGTGCTTTTCAAAGAAGAAAAGCGGCCGACTGTCGAAACTGTGCTTGAGAGTCTGGGTACCTTGGGTGGTGGTTATGAATTGGCGGGGGCGGGACCTGAAGGGGGGCAATTTGAATCTCTGACGCTGGTTTCGCCAGCTGATTTTTCTGGAATGGACATCAGTTATGTCGCAGGCGAGGAAATTCAGGATCAGATTCACGAGTTGCAGGAGGAGCTGGATGTCAACGATTTGACACCAGAGGAAAGGCAACGCTTTGATCTGCTTGCAGGGTCCACTGCGCGCTTTGACATCTTCCATTTTGAACAGCTTGTCCCTGGCAGTGATGAAGAAGAGGAGTTTTTGGACCCAGGTTCCCTGTTGCTGGTACTCGAAACTCTGGCTAGCGCGGTAGATGGAGTAGGTGTGGATCCGCAATCGGGGACATTGGTCTAGTTGTAGTATCGCGTCTCCGGAAAGACGAGCATTCCTGTTTGTGTGTGAGGTGGTCGCGATGTGAACGATGGACCGTTGACAATGGCACACCATCCACGAAGTGTCCTCGTCGTTCACCCGAGCAATCAGAAAACCCTTCTTGTTTCAGGAGTAAGTCCGAAGCTGTGTCGCGAGACCAATTGGCGAACGAGTATTTCGAGCAATTACAGGTGGAGCCTTATCCCGTTCAGGAAGAGGCGTTACTGGCATGGTTTACGTCGCAGGAAGGTGTGCTGGTATGTGCGCCGACGGGGACTGGCAAAACCTTGATTGCTGAAGCGGCTCTTTTCGAAGCTCTGCGAACCGGGCAACGGGCCTATTACACCACGCCACTGATTGCATTAACCGAGCAGAAGTTGCGTGAATTGCAGGCTTCTGTCCAGCGCTGGGGATATTCTGAAAATGACGTAGGGCTGATCACAGGCAACCGCCAAGTCAATCCGGACGCACCTGTTCTGGTTGTGGTGGCGGAAATTTTATTCAATCGGCTGTTGCATGGCGGGAAGTTCGATGGAGAACGTGTTGCGGCAGTCGTGATGGATGAATTTCACAGCTTCAATGATCCAGAGAGAGGTGTCGTATGGGAATTGACTCTAGGACTTTTACCAAAAAATGTACGTATGCTGCTGCTGTCTGCCACCGTAGGGAATCCCTACGAATTTGTACGATGGCTTGCCACATCGCATCAACGGCGTCTGGAGCTGGTGCAGAGTAATGATCGTAAGATCCCGCTCTCATTTCACTGGATTGGTGACCAGCTGCTGGCGGACCAATTGGAGGAAATGGCGCAGGGCGGTGATGAAGAACGCCGCACGCCGACATTGGTATTTTGTTTCAACCGAGAACTCTGTTGGAGTACGGCCGAGCAGCTTAAAGGAAAAAAACTGCTGATCGACGGCCAACAGACCGCTCTGGTTGAAGCGCTGGATGGGCACGATTGGTCACTAGGTGCGGGGCCCAAGATCAGGCAGCTTTTGATGCGTGGCGTCGGGGTTCACCACGCCGGTGTGCTGCCCAAGTACAAACGGATCGTCGAGGACTTGTTTCAGCGCAAGCTGCTTACCGTTACGGTTTGTACAGAAACGTTGGCTGCTGGGATCAACTTGCCGGCACGCAGTGTCCTTCTTCCGAGTTTGCTTAAAGGGCCCCCGAAGAAAAAACGTCTTCTGGATGCGAGTGCGGCACACCAGATGTTTGGCCGGGCAGGTCGCCCGCAGTTCGATGTTGAAGGACATGTTTACGGACTGGCTCATGAAGATGACGTCAAGATTGGACGCTGGCGCGAGAAATTCGACCAGATTCCAGCGGACACAAAAGACCCCGGTTTGCGCAAGGCAAAAAAGGCACTCAAGAAGAAGATGCCGAAGCGTCGCGCGACGCAACAGTACTGGGAAGAATCCCATTTCACGCGTTTAATCCATGCGGAGCCTGGAAAACTCCAGAGTCGCGGTGCCTTGCCGTGGCGGCTATTAGCCTATTTGCTGGAAGCGATTCCCGACATGGATCGACTACGAGGACTGATTAGAAGACGCCTTGTGGAAGGGAGGCAGCAGGAAGCCGGGCAGCGGGAATTGGATTCGATGTTGATGACTTTGTGGCGTGCTGGTTACGTGGATCTGGAACCGGAACCGCCAGCAACGGACGATTTGCATGAGGGGCCCGGTGCCGGCCAGCTTGCCTCAGGTGCCACCGAAAACGTGAGTGGTTCAGTGGGAGCGATAAAACCGACGCCCTATCAACCCGTCACAGTTCGTCCCCGCCCCGAGCTCTCCCAGTTGTTACTTTTTCGTGGGACACATCCGTTATTTGGTGTGTTCTTGATTAAACATCTCGGTATTGCTGATCGCTACGAACGTATTCAGGCGATGGAGAGCGTCCTGGCCATGCCACGTTCGCTTGGTCCCCAGGTATGGGTTCCTGGTCACGACGAACTTCCACCTGGTCCGCTGGCGACCATGCGATTGGATGTCCAGCTGTTGCAGATGGGGCTGGTCAACCCCGCAGAGTTGTCAGCGGAACATGACGCCAAGGATGAAGAGGATACGGGGTTCGATGAAGGTGGCGAACGTGTGTTGACACTCGCAGAGAAATTGCGGTTGCTGTTTGACTTCGAGTTTCCGGGTGTGCATGGAGTCCATACAGTGCCTGTATGGGTCGCTGGGGAGTTGCTGGAGTGGGGTGGTGATTTCAACAAGTACATTACCGGTAAAAGATTACAGAAGCAGGAAGGCGTGATATTTCGACATTTATTGCGTTTGCTTCTTCTCCTGGGCGAATTCTCCCAATTAACCCCCCCCGATGTTGCGCCAGCAGAATGGCGTGCCGATTTATTCAGCCTGCGCGACGAGCTGGAACGTACTTGCCGGCAAGTGGATCCGACGAGTACTGACAAAATGATGGCAGAGTCGGATCGCAACGAAACGTGACAAGAGACGCCGGTGCTGACGGATCTCATGTGGAGTTCTTGCGGGTATCAGCCGATGCAAGAGGCAGGTACTTCGACCAGGTGGGGATTCGTAGCAGCACTGGATTTCAAATGTCGATGCCAACGTCAGTAAAACAGCAATCCCAACGAAGAATCACTCCAGGTGCCGAATTCAATCTCGGTAACTGGGAACAAGTTGCTGAGATCGGCCGAGGACGCTGGTTCGTTGCATATCGTGCGCGACCTCGATATTTTTCTGCCGGTCGGCCGGCAGATTACGTTGTGAAATTACCGATCGAGAAATGCGTTTCCGAGACGACGTCAGAGATGTTACGCCGGGAAGCGACAATCAGCCAGGAGTTGTCTCATCCACACGTACAAACCGTGCTGGAAGCAGGTTTCACGAGCACCTTGAGCTATCTTGTGTTGCCCTATTTTCCAGGAGAGACTTGGGGTGCACTGGCTGGTGTTTCAACCTGGCGTCTGGCGTCGCGATGTATCTGGGTGTTTCGGCAAGTAGCTGAAGGTTTACTGGCGTTGCACGAAGCGGGTTGGATTCACGGAGATCTAACACCAAACAATGTCTACGTGGCAACAACAGGGCACACCTTATTGATTGACTTGGGAATGAGCGTTCGCAGGCCTGTATCCGATCAACAAGGTCAAAAGATCTTCATGGGAACGTTGGACTATGCGGCTCCTGAAGCGTTTGTTGCTGGGCGAGCTGTTGATGCCAGTAGTGACATTTATGGACTCGGTGTGCTGCTCTACGAGGCGCTAAGTGGTCGACTTCCATTTGTGTTTGCAGATTCACATCGTTTATCGAAAGCACACCGTTGTATGCCACCACTGCCGCTGGAACGGCTGGCTCCAGAATTGCCATCCAATTTAGTTGCTCTGGTTATGAAGATGCTTGCCAAAGAACCTTTTCGGCGCCCGCGTGCCGAGGAAGTCGTTTCGGAAATGATTGAACTGGAAGTCGCCTTGTTTGGTCAGGGACTGCAGTTGCCAGCAGGGGGGCTGAAGTCACCTGGTGACACACAGCGCGTTGCGTAATTTCGAACGACATGAATACATGTCGATTCGGATTTGCCTGCATGGGACGTAGTGGTCGGCGACATTCGTATCAGGGAGACAGTTCCTTGATGCGAATGTCCTTGTAGGAAGCTTCCGAAGCTGCTCCGCCGTGAATCTGCAGACCAATCACGCCGCGTCGGTTAATCCGCTTGTCCGGCTCGGAGTAGTCAATGGTTTGCACGCCGTTGAGCCAAATTTGAATGCGTTGGCCCTGGCAACGAATTCGCAACTCATTCCAGTCGTTTGGCTTGAATAGATGGGCAGCTTTGTTGCCAGCCGGTCGTGCCAGAAATGTACGTCTACGAGACTCGTCGTAGAGCCACCCCCAGATGTTCTTGAATTCGGAAGTGCTTCCCATGTCACATTGGTAGCCGATGACTTCGTGATTGTTGGGGATTCTGCGGCTGCGAAATTGAATGCCTGCGTTGTTTCCTTTCCCTCGGAGGCGTGCTTGCAGACGCAATTCAAAGTTCTCATAGGTTTTGCGAGTACAGAGGAATTCATTTCGCGGGATCGGTTGTTTCAGACTGCCTGCGACAATCACACCATCGACGACTCGAAATAGTTTTTGGTCCCCCTCCCAGCCGGACAGGGTTTTGCCATCGAACAGTCGGGTAAACCCTTGATTCGTTGTTACGGTGTCCGGGGCAGGTGCGATGGTCAGTAATGCAAAGCTTAGTAGGCTTGAGTGAACCAGCAGCATGATCAATTCCTGCGCATTGTGTCTCGAGGAAAAGGGGCGTATTGACGAAAAGAGGCGGCGAGCGAAGGTGTTTTCAAACGCCTTTGCAGAATTGCGATTGTAGTCTGTGGCACCCTTTTGGGTACTGCGCCTGCGCTGTCTGGTGCAAAAAGTACGTGCGTAAACTCATCTGCAGGCGGATCCGTAGTGTCAGGTCGGGTTGGCGAAATCGAGGTCCGGCGTCTCGCGGACGACGGTTTCGTTGTCCAAAGGTGTAGCACGTCAGAGATGTTGGTGAGATGCAGGTTGGTGCTGCCGATTGTACGAGAGCAGGTAAGTTGGCCTTATAATAAAACCTGACTCGGACAAGACCGTGGTCCGAGTGGGTCTCACCAGGAGCTATCAATGTGCCCCGACAGCGTTCGTACCGATCCGGATACTAACTCTGCAGCTGAAGGCTCCTTTGCGGAAACTGCGTTGCGGCTTGGCGGCAAGAGTGTGGAGGAGGCAAGCCGGACAGGGGCGATCGATCGCGCTGACGACAGCGTTGAAAAGTTATTTCAACCGCAGTACCAGACTGCAAACAGCCCTGTACATCGGGCGGTTTGGGAACGCAGCGTGCCAGTCGAACTGTTCCGGGCACAATCTGTCGAGGCTGATGCGTCGATCGTTGCAGCGATGGACGCGTCGATAGATGTCGTGCGACGTCATCTAGAGGCGAAAACTCTCCTGGATGAATACGGTAAGACGTCTGAATCCGTGTTGCGAGAACTGGGGGATGTTGGGTATTGGGGATTTCTGGTGAGTCGCCAATACGGGGGGCTGGAAGTTCCGTTTCGTAGCTTCTCAGCGTTCATTACCAGGATGGCGACGATTGATCCTACGGTCGCCGGCATGGCATCCGTACACGGATGTATTGGTGCGGTCGATCCTGTTCAGACTTTTGGCACCCCGGCCCAGAAAGAACGCTTTCTGCCATCTCTAGCGAGCGGAGAACGTTTGTCCGGTTTTGCACTTACTGAGCCGAATGCTGGTTCGGATATGACGGCATTAAGAACGCGAGCTGAACGCGACGGCGATGAGTTTCTGGTGACCGGTGAAAAACTCTTTATCACCAATGTCGTGCCGGGACGCACAATTGGTTTAGTTTGTCTTGTCGAGGAGAAGCCGGCCGTTCTGATCTGTGAACTTCCGAATACTGAAAATCCGCATTTCCAGTTGAAGAAGTATGGTCTTTGGGCGCTGCGACAGTCCTATAACCAAGGCATTGTGTTTGATCGTTTTCGCGTCCCTGCGGAGAACTTGTTGATATCGCCGCGGGGCAACGGACTGACTATTGCCTACCATGGTCTGAATCTGGGACGCATTGCATTGTGTGCTAACGCGGCAGGTACAATGCGGATGATGATGGCCAGTATGCTCCCCTGGGCTCGATTTCGCACAACCTATGGCGCACCGATTTCCCAACGCGAACTGGTTCGCCGTCGCTTGGCAAGATTGTCAGGATTAATTGTCGGTTGCGATGCATTGTCGGCCTGGTGCTCTACGTTGATTGACCTTGGGTATCGTGGAGAAATGGAGTGTATTGTCGCGAAGATTTTCGGCAGTGAGGCTCAGAAGGAAGCTGCGATTGAGTTGTTGATGAAAACACATGGGGGACGATCGTTCTTGCACGGCCATCTGTTTGGCGACAACGTCCACGAATATCTCGCTCCTTGTATCTACGAAGGAGAAGGGGAAATGTTGGGGATGGCATTTCTCAAATCGTTGGTGAAACAGCACGGCACAACATTTTTTGAGCCGATAGGACGGGCACTCGCTGAGATGGGAGTGCAGCGTCCGCGTTTGGGGGATCCACGCCATTTATGGAATTTGCGGCGCCCGTTGACCGCGTATGCGGCTTGGTGGGCAGGGCGCTGGATTCCAGGCTCGGCGACACCAACACCAGCATTGCCCCCTGAGTTACAAGAGCATGTTTCGTTTGCGACGACACAGTTGCCCCGTGCAGCACGGGAAATTAGTGGAATGATGCGCAAGCATCAGCTTAAATTAGCGGACCGGCAGTGCCGCATGTCGGAAATGTCATCCCGCGTTCAAAAACTTGTGGTGATGTTGTGTACCGCTCTGTACGGAGCAGATCAGGAGGACGAGATTGTGCGCGCCGCTGCTGATGTCCTATGTCAGGACTTGCGGCGCGAATTGACGGGTGAGCGTCCCACGGATCGTTACTACCGACAAGTGACCCGCTTAGGTGAGTCGATTGTCGATGGTGGCTTTCGATCAATTGCCAGCTTGCAGGCGGAGGAAATCCTGATGCCGTATGAAAAATTAGACGCACGCCAGGCAACGTGTTGAGGGTTTCAATCGCACGACAGGATTTCAGGAGTTCTCACGCGATGTGCTAAGAAACGCCCGCCACTGGGATTCCAGCAGAGCAAGATTTCCAGGGAATGAAGAGGTGAAATCCCTTCGCCTGGTCGCTGCCGCGTAGGGAGTGAAGCGGGGACGCGCGGCAACGCGTTTGAGAAAGCCCTGGTAACGCATGGGATAAGTTCGTATCAGGAATCGAGTCAGGGTCGCGGACTGCGTGTACGCTAGGTCTGGCATCTGCTGAAATACAGCGTCGCTGCTGATGAGGAGTTCCAGGGACAGCTTGCCGAATCCAGGGCTGTTGCTTCTGTTGAGAAAAACAGTTTTCAGCGGCGAGGACTCAGATTGACTGTCTCTTGTTTGAAAATCCACAGGTTGCTGAGGCATCTCGAAAAGCATGGCCAATCCCTCCGCCAGCCACCTGGGGGTTGTTCCGAAGCGTTGGTGAATCCCGGTATTGAATGCCAATTGGTGGGTTGCTTCGTGACGCAGGGTGACGTGAGCAGGGAGAGAAAGTTGTCGGGCATGTCGGGGGGAGTCATGAATCCAGATGCGGTTTGACCGATCGCAATAGTAGCCGGCAATTTTCCGCGGATCCGTATGGCCATTCAGGGCCGCAGCTTGTAACAGAGCTGCTCTGTTGGGCAATACGATCACCACCAAGGGGAAACGTGTTTTCGAAAGTGGGTATTCGTGATTTTGAAAGAAACCATGGAAGTCGGAGTAGAGACGTTCCAGTGGTTTGCTCCAGCGGTTGACACTGTTTGCGGGATGCACGACCAGGTAGTGTTCAGTCGCCGTGATCAAGAACCGTGAATTGAATTCGGTGCGTAGTTGTTGCCAAACCTGTTGTTGTGTGGAGGCAATCAGTTCGCCATTGAGTTGCCCAAATCGTTGGACCGTATTGGGTGAGAAGTCCCTGCGTGCGCCATTTGCGGTTAGCATCGTGACACGTTGGGTGGACCAATGGAGCGGTGTGCCTGTGATTCGGTCGTTCTGGAGATGAACTTCAATCAACGGTTCGGCAGATGAACCAGCCTGTAAGAGCAGGCAGACGGTAAAGAAATGCCAGGTTGTTATGCCAGCCAGATATTTCATGCGGGCTTCGTGTTGGAATGGTTGAAAGAGTGCGGGGCACAGGTCCCGTTCGAAGTCTACCTCGCAGATTGGCGTCAGGTTTGCGAATTCTTGAGAGTTCCCTGGCGTTTGCGGTATCTCAAGTTGCGAAGCAATGCCCGGGGTTACAGCTAGAGGTCGCGCTTGCTGGAACATTCTCGAATCCGTTCGTAAGATGATTGTGTTGAGATGGCAGGGAGTCCGGCGTGCCTGGTGCTGCCAGTATGAGTCTCCTGGAGCGAGGAGCCAATTCTGTGAAGAACTTGTTGTTGATCACTTGTTTAATGTGGGGACAGGGAGTCACCGCAGTACCTGAACGTGATGCGGGGAAACGCGTTCGCGAATTGGTTCGGCAATTGAATGCGGCGCAACGTGCACAACGACAAAGTGCGGAGCGTGCACTACTGGAATTGGGGCCCGAGATACTCAGTCATTTGCCGGAAGCCGACCGTCGATTGCCTGCTGAAACACAAGTGCGACTCAGACGTATTGTCAAAGAGCTAGAACGTCTTGTTACTGTCAGGAGTTCTGTTGCATCGCTTGTCACGCTGCAAGGACGCATGCCGCTCGCAAAAGCGTGGGCGAGTCTGGAAAAACAAACGGGGAATCGCATGTTCGATTCCATAGGCCAGGAGATAGAGGTAGAAGTCGATTGTGAGCAGTTGCCGTATTGGCATGTCGTGGATCGTGTACTCGACAAAGCGGGGCTTGGCTTAGACCCCTACGCCGGTAATCGATTTGCGTTGACAACTCAGCGTCGAGCAGCCAATGGACCAGGTCGATTCGGGATGGCGGCCTATGCAGGCCTGTTTCGGCTCGAGG
>CEUS01185797.1_pt1 | contig 15844 bp, 8 predicted proteins | sample 427031 | NCBI WGS metagenome assembly CEUS01 (sample SAMEA2622837, study PRJEB7988) | marine metagenome | biome: marine biome (ENVO:00000447); feature: marine epipelagic mixed layer (ENVO:xxxxxxxxx); material: "saline water (ENVO:00002010), including plankton (ENVO:xxxxxxxx)" | depth 140 m | reverse complement strand
ACGCCGCTCTCTCCGACCCAGAGGCTTCTCAGAGTGGTCGTAGCACCCAATCTATCCATCAGACGTCCAATGAACTTCCTCTCGATATATGGAATGGCCAGCATCGTGGTCATCATCATCCCAAATACCACTGTGGACATAATCATCGCATGCATGAATGCCTCAAGTGCTGGTTGAATGCTTGCAAACCCATCTTGCAGATTGAAGATTGGTCCGATGGTGAATGGATCGGGCCAGGCCCATGTGCTGGGAATAGTGACCTGCAAATCGATGTCCTCAGAGGGCATCAGGTCGTGTACATTGTCCATCGACCAACTGGTCATGGATTCGGTCCATCCGACTATGTCTAACCAGTCACTGCTCGCCATATTCTCACCTGTCAGTCTCTCCGATGCAAGGATCGAATGATCCCATAATCGCTGGGATATCTGCTACCTTGTAGCCAATCATGCACTTGGCTGCGAATGGGATTGTGATGAATATCGGAGAGCGGATTGAGACTCTGTAAGGCTGCTTGCCCCTTCCCTCTCCGCCACCAGCGATGTAGAACATCGACTCTCCTCTACTATCCTCGAAGTGATGTGCTCCGCTGGTTCCTTCTGGAGCGCGGCTCGGCGCCTTTGCGAGAATCATCGGATCCTCTGGCTCGTAATGTGTATCAGCTCCGCCGGGAATCTTATCGAGTGCTTGAAGTGCCATTGAAGCGCTGACTCTCATCTCTTCTACTCTCACTCTGTAGCGGTCGTAGCAGTCTGCTCCCTTGATTGAAGAGCGTTCGACTGGAGCAGACCAGTCGAGTTCGCTGTAAACTGAGTAGGGGTGAGCCCAGCGAACGTCATAGTTGACTCCGGCCGCTCTCAGGTTAGGGCCGGAAACGCCGTGGTTGACCATCTCTTCTGGCTTGGCGTAGCCAACACCCTGACTGCGGACTAGGAAGATGGTGCTCTCGTCGTATAGTGCCTCGTACTCCTGAATCCTATTGAGGAACAGTTTGAGTTTTGCCCGGGCTCGCTGGGCGAAGCCGTAAGGCAAATCGCGCTTTACGCCGCCAATCCTAGGAAAATTGTAGTGCATTCTAGATCCGCCCAGTTCTTGGAGTAGATCCATCATCATCTCGCGCTCCCTGAGACACCATACCATAATCGATAGATTGCCAATATCCGGGCCATATGCACCCAGCCACATTAGGTGGCTAGCGATACGCTGAATCTCAATGGCGATGAGTCGAATGTACTCGGCTCTCTCTGGGACTTCGACCTCAAGCAGGTCTTCTGCCGCGTAGATGTAGGAGTGTGACCAAGTGTTGGCACTGGCGTAGCACAGCCTGTCGCAATAGGTAGTAATCTGAGTGAAGTCCCGGGCCTCGCAGATTTTCTCCACTCCGCGGTGGATGTATCCTAGATCGGGCTCAGTGTCAACAACCGTCTCTCCATCGACCTTGACCTTGAGCGTCCAAAGGCCGTGGGTCATAGGGTGCTGAGGGCCCATTGAAATCCACATCTCTGCCATATTCTCACCTCACTTGATCTTGCCAACATCATCGGGCTTGCGCATGAAGCCTTGGGCGTCGTCGTACATCTCTTCGAAGCCGTGGTACCTCAGATTGTGCTGCTTCTGTAGAGGATGATAGCCCCTGGGGGTCTCATGGGGCAACAAAACTCGTCTCATTCCATCGTGGCCGTCGAAGTCAATCCCTACTAGATCCCATGTCTCCTTCTCATTCCAATCTGCTCCGACCCAAATATCCTGAACCGAATCGATTGAGGGAGTTCTCGAATCTGTGAGATGGACATGGACCTCGATCTCGACTGGAGTTCCGAAACCCCTCACTGTAGATGGATTGACTATGATTGGTTGGACTACTCCATCCTCCGAGGGAGGGTCCCTGACACCAGTCCTAAGCAGATGGTAGACAACTTCCCACTTGCGGTCGTCGTCTCCCTCTGGCCAGTGAATCCCTGTAATCATTGAGCAGTAGTCTACGGCGTGATCAGAGTACAGTTTCTCTGCCAAACTTCTCCAACTAGTAGGTGATGAGTTGACTACCACCACGTTCCTAGGGTGGGTTCCGCTTGAGCGTTCAACAACTTCTGCCTTGATTCCCTCCACCTCCGAGATTGAGGTGACAATGGCCTCAGCAGCATCCTTCTGAACTGAGGTTGAGACTATCTTGCCCATTTCAACACCTCACTCGTCTCCGATGATGACCGGGGCGTCAGATTCAGGCCTGACATCGTCTACATCGACACCGATTCGAATAATCTTCTGCCTTAGTTTATCGAATCCGTCAATCAGTGCCTCTGGTCTTGGTGGACATCCGGGAATGTAAACATCGACCGGAATAACGGTGTCAACTCCCTCGAGTACGTTGTACGACTGGAAGTATGGTCCTCCCGAGATAGCGCACTCGCCCATGGCAATGCACCACTTGGGTTCGGGCATCTGCTCCCAGAGTCTGACTATTGGATCGGCGAACTTCTTGCTGATTGGGCCATTCACCAGAAGGACATCACATTGCCTTGGGCTAGATCTGAAGAATACGCCGAAGCGTTCGGCATCGAATCTGCTCGCTCCTGCTGCAGCCATCTCAAGAGCGCAGCACTTGATACCCAAGTGTAATGGGAACAGGGACTTTCTCTGACCCCAGTTAAAGACTCGACCGGCTAAAACCCCAATCACGTCCTTCATCCTACTCGCCTTGAGGGCCTCATCAGTTACATCCCCAACTACATCCACCAACATTCTACTGTTGAATACCGAGTAGTTCTGCCCATCTTCTGCCATATTCCACCTCAGATGTATATTCTCCCTCGCTTACGGAAGACATGCCATACTCCCAATCCCATCAGGATGGTGAACACGGTCAGTGTGGCCAGGGCACCAATCATCTCACTGTCAGCCATGCCATCTTGGATTGCAATGACTCCACCGAAGGCAAGGAACATGAACGCGATATCAAAGACAAGGAAGATGATAGCGTACCAGTAGTACTGGAAGTGAAAGTTGATGTGGGCCTCACCCAGAGGCTCAGCACCACATTCGTAAGTCGAGTCCCTTCGAATGTACAGGCTCTGGTCGCTTTCGTATCCAGGCAATAACCACGATCTTAACTTGGTCGGATCATTGGGTGATTTCCTCGGCCTGAGTAGTTCAGCTGCAATGAAACTCCCTACTGGAAATCCAATTCCGACCAAGGTCATTGCTGCGACTGCGATATAGGCCTCAGGAACTGAAGTCATAGGTTACACCCGGCGGTCCCTATGGGACCGACGGGTCATTGCACCTGAATAGGGGCAATAAGCCTATCCGGGCAGGAATCCAGAGGATTATTCAGTCCTCGAACTGATTTTCCAGTACTTCGGAAATTCTACGATTCTCTGCCCTAGAACGGAAGAACAACACGACAACTAGGATTGAACCTAGTATGATGGACCCGTAAACCAGCATCTGAGTTGCTTCCTCAGACAGTCCGATGAAGGTCGATGGCATGACGGAGGTCACCTCCAAATCGATTGGTTCACCGGCTACTGGAAGTCCCTCTGGCTGTACAGTAACGGTGAATCTGTAGGTATCGTCCTCAAGCAATTCACTAGGTGGAACTACGCTGACTTGGACTTCCTTAGTCTCTCCTGGTGCAAGCTCAAATTCGTCGAAATCAACGTTCACGGTCCAGCCCCTCAGTGACTCGCTGGAAATCACTTCGACGTCCTCAACAACATTTCCGTGATTGGTTATGAATAGGGTGAAATAGGCCTTGTCAGGCCACTCTGAACTCTTCGAATCCTCTCCCTCGAGTGTGAATCTTAAGTCATGAATTGTCCTAATCTCAACAACGATATCAACGGTGGTTCTCTGAGCTGTATTTTTCTGCGAAGAGGCCCCGACCTCGATTACACCTGAGACGCCATTGGCAACACCTTCAGAGACTTCGAGATGAACTTCCAACAGAACTCTCTCGCCGTTACCGATGGAGAATGTACCGTCAATCTCGACCCCTTCAACAGTCATCGATCTGACTACAGATGATTCCATTCCCGAAACGGTGATGACTGCCGTATCTCCTCCCGGATAATCGCCAGTATTCTCTACCCAGAACGAGGTAGTCATGGTGCCTCCTGGAGGTAGGGTAGCTTGGATCTGGTCCGGAATCTCCCCGGGGTTCTGTGGCGAGATAGCCATGGCATAGTTGTAATTTGAGACTACGACAGTTACGGTGTGCTCATCGGCGATGTTGGTACCATAGATGGCAATGCGAGCGAGTACACTGGCTGAATCAGCATCCTCCTCGCCCTCGACCAATACATCGAGGAATACTGTCTGCTGCTGTCCGGGTTCTAGGACAATCTGAGTAATCGTATTGCCCTGTGAATCGGAGAAGGACGACTGCCACATCGGGGAGTTGCAACCTGTCTGGTCGTTTGGATCACAGGTTTGCAACTTGAACGTATCCTGGATGTTACCAGAATTGGTCACATCAATCGGGAACTGTACCGTCTGTTCTGAGCGTCCAGTCTGCTGAGTAGACAGAATAGACGTGGTGACGCTGTGCTTGGCTGCAACCGAGACAGTAAGATCCTTGGAGTCATAAGGATCGCTGCCTCCTCCCCTTCCTACTGTGAATGTAATTACGGTGTCTTCTACAGCGCTTGCATCCTCTGGGACAAACACTTCGGCGGTCACAGTCTCCTTGTTATTGCCAGAGTTGGCACTACCAACTGTCACCGAAGTCTGTGAGAATGATACTTGCCAACCTGGAGGCAGTCCTTCCGCTCCCACAGACATGGTCTCCATGCCATTGCCCTGATTAGTAATCTGAACAGATAGGGTGTCAGACGACCCTGGCTCGACGTTGTTGAGTTTGTTCTTGCTGAGTGTGAGAGAAGCGGCATGACTCTGGCCAACCGTGACAGTTAGAATCTGCTCGCAGCCGACTGTTGTTCCAGCTCGGCCTTGTATCTTGATTCCAACCTGGGTCCCAGATTCAACCGAGTCATCAGGAGTCACGCTGAATGTGAATGTATGACTATCTTGGGAGCCGCCCGGTTCTGAGAGGAGTTTGCTCAACGGGCTGTCGAAGTCGACCCATCCCGAAATGTCGTGGTCAGAGTTCTGAGCCTGAGCGCTGGCAGTGACTGTCCACTCTGTATTTCCAACATTCTCGACCTCAAACGAGTTTGTAGCCGAGTCACCGGGATCCAGGTTGTGAGACGTGAACTGTAGGTCGGGGTCGCACTCCTTGCGCTCAGGGACCTTCAATGTCAGGGTCAGGTTATCCTCGGCCTGGTCGGCAGCGTTGGGGTCATTGGTAACCGTGGCCTTGAGTATGAAGCAATGTTCTCCGGCCTCAGTTGAACTTCCATCAGGGATATCTACTGTGACTTCGACTGTCTCGGTGTCCTCGGGATCTAGTTGCAGTACTTGCGGATCGACGGTGGCATCGAGTGAATCAGACTCACAGTCGCTGTCAGAAGTCATCTCTAGCTGGACGTTTGCCTGCTGCTCGCCGTTGTTCTCAACATCCACATCCCACGTGACGCTGTCTGAACCAGTGGTTTCACCATCGTAGGTCTTGAGTTGTTCATCAGTTGAGAGACTCACAGAGTAGAGTCCGCCTCCATCTCCAGCGGTGGTGGTCACAGTGACGTCGTCATTGGCCGGGGTGCCGACTCCAGACCCAGTGGCTTGGGCATTAACTGTGGTCTCGCAATCGCCATCTGCTTGGTCATTGACAGAAACTGTCAGTTTGACTGTCTCAGAGCTTCCCTCAGAGACAGAGACTTGGAATGTCTCCAGAGTGGAGGTGAAGCCGTTGCAGTCGTTGTCCTGCTGCGTACTTAGAGAGACTGAGATATCTTCGTCACCGTCATTCTGCACAATGATGTCGTACTCGGCTTCATCTTCGGTAGTAGCCTCTTGGGCTGTAGGGTTGGCCGAGAGGGCCACAGACACCTCTGCAGAGGCTATTGGAGAGGCTATCGAGATTAGTAGAATCGCCACTAGAACAGGGGTCGACCTAGCATGGCGCATTGTAACTCCGAGAATATCGCCCCTCTAAGGACTTCGGGCGACGCGACCCCGTAGGGTCGCGGTTCGTTCAGGCTTCAATCAGGTCGTCTGTTGAAGAATCACAATGCAGGCAGTTGCCCATTGAAACGATGTCACATCCTGGTACCTGTCCATCCTTGTGATACCTCGCTCCGCACTCAGAGCAAGCCCATGCTTCTCCCACGATGATGTCTCCACTGCAGATCCAGCAAGGAATTCCGCTGGTCTCTTCCTCTTCCTGCCCTGATAGTCCAAATGAGTCAGCAATCTTGTTCAGAGAATCCGTACTGACTAAGCTTGAGGAGTCGTCTCTTCGAGAATACATGTATACTCCTCCGACTATTAGGCCCACGATTACAATCGCAATTACCACCATTAGCAGCGTAGAGGATTCTTGAGAGGTAGCAGCCGGAAGTACGTCGATTTCAAGAGTTAGTGATGAGTCTTCGATAATTCCTTGAGTATCGACGATGCTTACAATCAGAGTGCCGTCACTACCTGTGTGAGGTGTGAATCCTAACTGGAGAGTCCGGACTTCCCCCGGCATCAGATTGACTACGACTCCATCTAGAATCAATGGGTTCCATCCGTCTGTACCTGTGACCTGGAGAATATCTGAGATCTGTGAGTTCCCGGTGTTCTCCACCTCTATCTGCAGAGTAGTCGCGTAACCCTCGTGAGCAGAGGGTTGGCTGATTAATCTCCAAGCGACTCTATCTACATGTTCGACAAGCAGTGAAATCGGGTAGCTAATCTCAACTCCTTCTCCCTCCATCACTAGGGTGATGATTGGTTCAGAGCCGGCCTCGGCAGATAGGGGTATCACCACGGTACACCATATCATCGAGCTGGCTCCTGAAGCTAGGGCAGTAGGAGCCGTGCAAGATGAGGTCCAATCCTCATCTGGAACTTCTAGTGAGGTGGTTGGCCTCCATGTGGTTGAGCCAAGATTCTCTATGCTCCAAGCCAAGTCGAAGCCCAGTCCTCCAACTGGATGATAGGGGACTCCCAAAGGATGGTCGGCAGAGGTTCCATCCGGGAGTGCTATTTGTTGGAATTCCAGTACTGGTATGGCTCCTGAGAGTACGTTCAGGGTCCTATTCCAATCGAACGAGAAACCATCCTCTGTGGCGAATCGAATCTCCAACTCGCCGCTCACTGCTGCTCCATTGCCCTCCAAAATCAAAGAGAGCGTGGTTGATCCGCCTGTAGGCACGGTGACCATATCAATACCGTCAGTGACTGTCCATCCTCCAGGGATGCTCCTGAGATATGGTTGCAGCTCAAGTAGCCGATTTCCGTGATTGGTGATCTCTAGGTCGATCGTAAGGGTGGCATCGGGGGCGACCTCTTGCTCAGCACCGCCTGAGGAAGGAGTTGTGCTTACTTCGTCGATATCCATCACTACGAGGGTAATGTCAGCGCTCCAAGAGTCAGAACTGACGCGCGAGTGAATAATCAGCGCGGCATCAAAGATGCTGTCTGCTGGAATCATCGCTCCAGGAGGATTGATTGTGATGTCAATCGCCCTCCCGGCATCCTTAGCGAGCGTTCCTGTGGAACCATGAGATGAGCCTGCGAAGGCACCTAGCGAGTCCAATCCTAGGTGCCATCCTGCTGGAGATACCAGTTCGACATCGTAGCTCTGCGCTCCGTTGCCTTCGTTGAACACTAGAATTTGGAGTTGTGTCGGCTCAAGGGGGCTGACTAGGAACTGGTCGCCGTTCATGACGATATCAACGCCGGCTAGAACTGGTACGTTGAAGTACAGAGTTAGTTCAGAGTTCACGTTATTCTCGATATCCGTGCCGGTGACTATCATCCTGTAGAGCCCTGGTGGAGGTGGAGCTGGATGAATCATTGTCAGACTGACCTCCTTGGTCTCGGCTGGATCGAGGTTGAACGTGTTCGATGTGAATGAGGTGAACCAATCGTACTCTACTCCATCCTGTACACGAACCGGATCGGTTACCTCGATTGTAGCATTAGTCTCAAACAGGGCTGTATTCATCAGAGAAAGGTGCCAAGTCGTTGAGCTGTCAGAAGCATCTGACAGAGTGATTGTCTCCTCAAGCGTGGAAACTCTCACTCCGGGGGCGCTGACAATTACAATTTGAGATAGGTAATTGTTGGATTCTGAAACCTCCTCAACTAAGCCGCTTGGATCAATGTGGAATGTGAATTCGACATCTCCTTCCTGGTCGGGAGTCCAGTTCCATTCCAATTCCGTTGTCTCGCCCGGAGACATACTAATCTGATGCATGCCGAGCAAGTCCGAATCTGCCCGGGCTATAACCGAGAGATCCGCGATAGAGCCTGCACCCTGATTCTTGACGGAGACAGAGATGTCGATATTCTCGCCAACCTGAGGTATAGGAGATGATATCTCAAACGAATCCTGGACGAAAGTCGGGTCAGGTGTCAGATCGTTGACATTGACTCCGCGCACTGCCAAAGAGTAGGGCTGCCAGGTACTACCTCCTCCGTGTTGGGCGTCTCTGACTCTTACTGTCCAAGTCCCTGTCGCAGCGTTGTCAATAAGTACGACCTCGACATTGTTGACGGAGTCTTTCGTTCCGCCGGTAACTGAGCGTCCGTTGACAAAGGAGTTGCCCTTGTAGGACACTTGTCCATTGGGAGAGATGACCTCGAGGTCGAGGTCATTTCGCAGTTGTGTGGAGGAAGAGGTCGAGCCAGGATAATCTGACCAAGTCAGGACTGCCTTGAGCGGTTCACCTGCCCTAGTTACATCGAAGGTGTAGTCGCTGGTCTGACCACTGGATAGTCGAGACCTGTCATCAACGAAGATACCGACGTCGCCACTAGGAATCAGAGAGTTGACGAGATTTATCCTGCCCCATCCTTCGTCGTCATTGGGAATGTCTCGGGTGTCCATGTCTTGAGCACCTAGAATCAACAGACCCTTGATTAGAGCGCCCTGAGGAGCTGGCCTATTTGCGACCTCCATTAGATACTCTCGAACTAGTACTGAGGCCCCTGCTGCAGCAGGGGTGGCCATCGAAGTACCGCTGTACTCTAGATACCAAGTATTACTCCACGACCCGTCCGCACTGTCGGCCTCTTGGGACTTACATGATCTGACGTAATCACCTGGAGCAACTAGGTCAGGTTTGATTCTGCCATCGTCAGTAGGTCCGCGGCTACTCCAGTAGTACATCTCATCGGGAGCGCCGTTGTAGCGGTTCTTGTGCCCCCCGATGGTAATTACGTTCTTCGCGGTACCGGGAGGCGATACTCCTGAGTTGCGATCATTCCCTGCTGCGAATAGAACTGTCATGCCCTGATATGACCAATATTGGTCCCAAGTCGAGGTTCTGTCGTCGGCATCCTCAGACTGAGTAGAGTAGCCTCCTCCACCCGAGCCCGAGCCCCAACTATTGGTGTGGAATCTTGCTCCCCCATTGTAAGCCGAGTTGAGCATGCTGTTGATTCCGTAGCTGTACAGCTGGCCCGTGTCGTCATCTTCCATCGCTTGGAAGTATAACTGAGCCTCGGGTGCGATTCCCTGGTATGTCCCACTGCTGCGTGAACCATCACCGAGAACCGTGCAAGCCACGTGAGTTCCATGTCCGTCACTGAGGTCGGCTGTCGAGGAGTCTCCAGGTGTGACTGATGTCAGGGCAGAAATACGGCCAGTGAAGTCGCCGTGGTCGTCGTCGAGACCGGAGTCGCCGACTGCTATCTTCTGCCCACTTCCGTTAAGGCCGGTGATGAACGTGTTCTCGACGGCATTGATTCCCATGTGATTCCTAGCCTGATCGTTGTGCATTACAAGAACCGGCATTGGTGCGATGTATGCTACAGAGGGGTGTCTCGTGATGTCATCGATCTGTTCGATTAGAATCGAGCCCCAGAGTCTTCCTTGCTCAGGCGACCAAGGATCTGAGAGCCACTGTGAAGCGTAGAGCAATGAGTCCTCGAAACCGAGACCGGGTTGGTCTTGCCTGATCAAATCGATGTCCTTCCATCCGATTACTTCAACCAGTATCTCTTCCTCTCCTGACATCAATCTGAGTTCAGGGTGAACGAGCAGAGCAGAAGGTACCTCATGGACTGCAATGACTTCTTTCAAGTCAGCAATTGAAGGGAATTCATTGGGTTGGGCTTGAATCAGGAATCCTGATGGCGGAATAGTTGATCTGATTTCGACATCAGCTGCCTCCATTATCGCCTGTCTGGCATCCCAGAGCCCAACTTGTCCATCCACGATGGCAATTGCAAGATCGGTTCGATGCTCGGCCAGCAATGAACTCATCTCGACGCCGGGAAGTAATCCGGCCTCAGTGTAGACTCCAATGCTGGAATCGGCACGGTTGGCGCGGATATCCTCGTATCCGTCGTAGATTACAGGTTCTCCGAGGCCCTGAATACTATCAGGGTCAGGAGAAATCTCAATCTTGTCGGAATTGTAACGTAACATCGCCTCATCACCTGATGAGTCGTCAAGCGGCAATGGTGAGTAAGATAGCAGCAGCACTGCCAGTACGAGTACGACAGAACGCTTCTGCATGGGTTCCGCCCGAGCGTGGCCGATTTGAGCGTATGGGTTCTACGAACCCATGCCGAGTCATTGTCTAAAGGAAGTTGAACGAGGACCTATCGAAGAATAGTTCCATGGTCCACTCTCCGACATCATGAGTCCATCTCTCGCTCCTCTCGGAATCGTAGGAGTCGTAGTACAGGATGATTTCAATCGTGTAATTCTCCCATACAGAAGCACCATCAATCTGTAGTTCCAAATCATCACCAGATACAGATGAGTGGGCAGCCAGAGAATCTCTTGAGAAGTCCTGTCTGCCAACCTCCAATCCATTTGAGTCGATAAAGCGGATTGTCAAGTCGACATTTTCAATCGTCCTGCTACCATCGTTCCCCAGCTCAACTAGTACTACGTGACCGGGGCCCCCTTGGCGATATACGACATCAACAGCTACTCTATCATAGGGAATAACCCATGCGATTACGAACAGGCTGGCAACAAGTATCATCAGGACAGCTATGGAAGCAAAAACGACTCTTGTGGGGGAGATGTGCTTCCTAGCGCTATCCTCAATCCTCTCTAGTACTTCGTGAGCCAAATCGGCATCGGAATTCAAAGGCTCTTCCTCCTCCTGATTTCCAATCCTCTCCATCAGCCCCATTCAGTCACCTCCTAAAGTTGTAGCAAGAATAGTTAGTACAGCCGAAGAGAACGGCTCAACCACCATGATATGCTTGTTCGAGTCACCCATCCCAGGGACCATGTTGAGCATTGAGAGATCGGATGCCATGCCGTTTACACCCAATGTTGTGCCAGTCGGCAGACCGCCCGAAAACTGGGCGTCTAGTAGAACGCCTCTGAGGTCGAACTCGGTATCCTCTACAGTCGCGGATGCACGAGCGGATGCGATTATCCTGCCACCTTGGACATCATCTACCTCTATTACGCTGTAGAACGGGCCTAGTAGCTCACGGACATTTATCGTCGCTCGCTGCAGGTTCTCACCTAGGGCCTCTAGTTCCTCTAGGACGACGGGAGGAGTCGCCGGGATGTTGCTCATCCGGATGTAGAGTCTCTCGACACCTTGGCCTCCAGAGCGAATCGAGAGACCGTAGGACTCTGTCATCTTGATTGACATGAAGTCGGTCATTCCCTCAGCGAGAAGTATCACATCTCCCTTCTTGTTGATCGCCTTTCCATGGGCTTCGATGTAAAGTGAAGCTCCTTCCATAGAGGCCCTGAACTCCAAAGTCGGTGAGCCTTGGAAGGCTAGTGACTTGGTGATATCAAAGTCAGTTGATGGGGCTGTGGTCAGATTAATCCATCCTGGGATGTTTGTCAGGAAAACGGTCGCAGGCCACCATGCTGAGTCCAGCCACTGCATCTGTTGCAGCATCATGGAACCGACCGCGGTACCTTCGCGGCGATATTGCTCGGGCACGGTCATGTCAATTGAAATTGCAGTTCCGATGCTGGCTTGCAAATCGACAGATTCCGGAATGTCCTCAATCATGACCTCGGTTCTGCTGCCCGCGGTCCTGTCAATCAACAGAACATGGACCCAGTCCAATCTCTCAGAGAGGACATAATGGGTGGATGTCGTGACCTCGGTAATCTGACCTACCGATCTAATCTCGAAGAGTGCATCCAGTCCTAGGTTGGTGGGTGAACTGACAGTCAGTCCCTGCAGAGTGAGAAGTAGGTCTTGGCCATTGATTCCGTAGAAGTGGACCATGAGCTCGCTATGGCCAGGAATCCATCCTACCATTCCGATTGCAATAGACCAGTCCTCACCCTGAGGCTTCATCTCCCTTGTGACGGAGAAATCAATCTGAGGAGGGAGTCCGGGTATCCAGACTCTCAGATAGAAGCCGTCTGAGATCCCCGAAGGTGCTGCTCGCAGAGAAACGCCGTGGACCCATGTGGGTGCTTTGACCGTGCCGTCTCCATGCCACGCTTCAACTGCAAGATCGAATGAGGAATCAGCGTCTAGCATGATTCCAAAGGAGAAGTCCTGTTCCGACTCAGAGCCGGTTGAGATATCGGATGTTACACCAGCCAGAACGCTGTTTACAGAGCGACCCAAGTCGGCTATTCCACTGATGAAGAAAGCAACTCCTGACAGGCCATTTGAGGCGTTGAACTCGGGGACATCTAGACTAGGTCCTGATCCGGATCCGGTTGGTATCTGAACTCCGATTGTGGAAGGCAGTGGGTCGATTGAAGCAACCACGGAGAGTTGCTTACCGCCCTGTGTAGGAGCATGATTGACATCTATACCTAGGCTCTTTGTCCCAATCACCGACATCTGCGCTGTCCCTCTCCCTGCTGGACCTGATGCGCCTTCTTCCTCAGGGGCGGTCCAACCGATACTGCTCAATCCGGTGATTCTCGCAGAGATTGATGAGGTCTCGGTAACCTGATCATGATGGAACAGGAAGTGATCGCCGCTCATAGTAACTGGATCGGATGAGTTGGTAATCTGTGCCTCGATTGATGAAATAGGGGTCTCGGAAGACCACTCAGTGACTGTACCGAAGGTTGTAGTGAATGAGTCGGGAACTCCGATTATCCTAGCGGCTTGTCTCTGATCTCCGTCCAAGCCGGAGTAGCTTATCGATTCGATATCTGTGGAGGCCTGATACTCGATTCCATCGGGACTGACGTGTACGGAGAGATTGTCCGGGATATCACTGAGAGTGAGTGCTTGGAAAGATAGGTTTTCGATACTGCCTGTGGGGTGTTCGATATAGGTGAACGAGAAGCTCTCATCTGATGTTGTACGTAGTACTGCGGTCTGTTCATCTAACTCGTTATCATCAATCAGAGAAAAGGCCGCAAGGCCACTAAATCTGAGGCTCGCGGCCACCGGGGCAAGTGGCTCAACAGGACCGTTTCTGCCTTGGACCAGGTTCAGGCCTCTGTCCTTAGAGAGAAGCAGATGGTCGCCGCTTCCGACCGGATGGTCACTCGAACCTATCTGCACCAACATGCTGGTCAGAGGCATGTCTGATCTGGTGACCAGCCAGTTGTCAGTTAGTAGTAGATGGATGGTTCTGCCGTCGAGTCCGCTAGCTCCATCGACCCCTCCACTGATGACGTCGACGACCGCCGATGGGACGTCATTCAGGATGGTGCCTATATCGAGGAATAGATCGACGATGTTAATCAGAACATTGTCCATTACCTTCGAGACGAAGTCAAGATTGTCCGTATTATCGAATTCGTTTTCGCTGTTGCTACCTCCTAACTCAAAAGAGCCGTAGAGAACTAGGGCAGTGGGCAGGTCTCTTGCGTCAATGTGTATTTTCCTATGATCTTCATTTGCACCGTGCCTGGTGAACCATGAATCATAATCCAACTGCTCAACAGATTGTACCGATCGCAACAGTATCAGCGTCTTTGGTGGATTGGCAGGATTGACAGGTAAAGTAGGGTCATCGACATTCTGGCTGTTGTCTCTCGAGAAGTTCTTGATGCCAATGATGAATCCCAGTCTGTCAGGCAGTTCTCCTGGTAATTGGGACTGTGAACCGTCAGATCCTAGCATGCGGAACACTCTCTCAATCTCGCCTTCTGAGAGAGAGCCCTGAGGCATCCCTCTTAGCCAACCAATTGAATCGGTGACATTGCCGAACGACCCATCGCTGGATTCCTCAGGAGGAAGTTCAGACCGATTCTCATGGAAGTGGATATGCAGGTCTGTCCTCTGATCGGCCCAGTACTCAATCGTGGTTAATCCCCTCTCGCCATCAACAATTGAGTTCTCAGGAAGGACGCTGTCGGTCCTGATGACTATATCTATCTCTTCAGGGATGATTACAGCCTGCCTATTCGGATGGAATGCGAGTTCGATATATGCCAACTCCCACAAATCCCTCACACCGTTATTGTCGGGAGGTGCGAAGTGCAGGTAGCCGAAACCGGCTGAGACACCGCAGTTGATTTCGGTGTGAGATGCGAACAGCAACTCATCGGGCGAGTATCGATCCGGACAGTCGCCTCCACCTGGATTAGTAATCTCGATTGCATAAGGTGCAGAGATTGAGGCGAAGGTGATTCCACTCTGATCTGCTCCTTGATTGATGATTCCGAAGGTCAGAGCCTGAATCAGTGAAGTTATCAGGTCTACGCTGGCCCCTGATATGTCAAAATACAGCCTCTCTATTCCTACTCTCAGAGTGAATTCCTCAGGCGGGACGGTGAATCTGGAGTCGACCACCCAGACATATGTCTCTCCTTCTCCGAGAGCAAGGATTGTGTCTTGGCCTGAGTAGGCGAAGGCCTTGATTAGTGAGACGGTGAGTGTGTCCAAATGTTGCCAATCTGGGTCGTTTGAACTTGAGTCTAGTACTCTGACTTCGAATGATATCCCTGGCTCCAGCCACAAGGTCCCTCCTTCTACTCCCCATCCTCCTAGGAACTCCCAAGCAATCTTCAGGCCGACCTCGATGTCGTCATCTCCGTCGTTGTCGATGTCCATCTCATGCAGCAGAGGTTCCGAGTTGATATCTAAGAGTGAGACCAGGGAGGCGGAGAAACTCACTACCTCAAATTTCTCAACAGTGTTGCCTTCAAGATCAGTATACTCTGTTCGAATGACGTAATCGGTGATGTTAACCATGGTCTGCCAGATATTCAACACTTGACCCGGGGCATCATTCTGATTGAGCAGTAACTGGTAGGTGCTGGGATGCACTGGGTCAGGAGGTGAAGTCTGCACCATACTGACTCCATCTGTCACCGCATCGATACTGGACAGCGGATCTGATGATGAAACCGGTGAGACCGAGTTGCTCACTCCCTCAATTATTGGGCCTGCCAACTGTCCAACAGAATTGCTGTCAAGCATCTCTTCCCTCTCCTCAAGTACATCTGAGAGCTCTTCAAGGATACCGAAATCATCTGATTCGAATCTTGCCTCTCCATTTACAGCCGACATCGGTGATAGGGCTGGCAAGAGCAATAGAGCAACGATGAGAACGGTGTGTGAGTGCCCGGTGCTAGGGGACCTGCTAATCAGCCTGACAGCGTCGCTACTCATGTTCGCACCTCCTAGAGGTGCGCTAAAGGGTATTGCCCTGCATGAATCTATAATCGAGCGATACCGTGTATTGGTGTTCAGTCGAGAGAGACTGATTCAACTGAGCCGCAATGGGGGCATTCTGTCCTAGCAGCATCGACTCCCGGAGGCATTGTAACCTCAAACATCTCCTCACAAGAAGAGCAGTTCTGTCGGACTGTCCTGTCCGAACTATGAGAGTCCTCTGTAGGGGTCTCTTGAGTTGCATCATCCTG